>Ga0209963_1000145_pt1 | contig 254565 bp, 200 predicted proteins | sample ThiBio_1000_biof_2_FD_183957 | JGI IMG/M metagenome (GOLD analysis project Ga0209963, IMG submission 183957) | Wastewater bioreactor microbial communities from Cape Town, South Africa - Thiocy_cont_1000_biof (SPAdes) | ecosystem: Engineered > Bioreactor > Thiocyanate-remediating >... | reverse complement strand
AGGGCATTGGAAAGGGCCACATATTCGCTACGCAGATAGGTCTCGTCTTCCTTCTTCCAGAGGGCCAGGAGCAACGCTTTGATACTTTCCCTTTTTTCGAGGTCCAGCGTTTGCCCTGGTGGTAACAGGAAGGGATTGAATCGGATAGGGGCGGACTCCTGGTAGGTGAAGTAGTGCCCCTTTACCTGCTTGCAAAGCCCGGCATAGCTATTACCCATGTCGACGATCAGCAGATGCGCGTCCTGCTCATGGTAACTTCTCGATAAGAGGTTCATCACGAAAGATTTCCCCGTACCCGACCCTCCCAACACCGCCTTGTTTCGGTTGGTTATCCATCCCTTCTGCATAGGTTCATCGCTGATATCCGTATGGACAGGTCTGCCGGAGACCCTGTCACCCAGCCGGATACCAAAAGGGCTCTCGCTGCTCCGGTAATTACTCTCTGGAAGAATAAAGCAGGCTGCCTGTTCTGCGAATGTCTCGAAATACTGGTCCATTGGCAGATCGCCCGCATTACCCGGTATACCTGCGTACCATACGATAGGCCCACAGACCGTCTCGGGGTGCGGATGGGCTCCGAGTTGCGCAATGGCTGCGGAAGCATCCTTGCGAATGGCAGGTATCTCCTCCGGATGGGCAGTCCAGGCAAACACGTTACAATGCGTCCTGACCATTTGACGGTGTTGGGTCATTGCTTCATTCAGATGGTCGTCAACTGCCTGCCGGGTAATGCCATTTTCACGGGAGTGTGCTGAGAGGGAATTCAGCCTTCTTCGCTTTTGCTCCAGTTTGCTCGTTGCAACAACAGGATCATCTATCCGGATGAATTGGCTGCAAATATGGTTATAGGGTAGTAAAGGCCCCAACGGGGTAGCAAAGCCGATGGTAAAAGCCGTCCGCTCGGTGGAGTAGGGGGTATACCGCGTATGACTGCTGCATTGGATAGGCAGATGGGCCGCGTCCGCCAGGGAATACAAGACCCCTTCATATTCGCCAATGTGGATGCCGTCCTGGAAAGAGATATCCCGTACCGCCCGAGTTCTCCCTTCACCATAAGTCCCCCCGGCTCCCGACAACTGGCAATATCGTTCGATGACGCCAATATGGTTTTCATCTCCCGCCAGCTCCGCCTCCGTAAGTCGCCGGGATTGCAACAAACCACTGGTGGACAACATCCGTTCAAACCTGCCCGCCTGCTCCAGGAAGTCCCGGATAATGGTTGGGTCCAGGCACTCATCCGGTACCAGGTTCCATTGTAACAGCGCCGAGGCAGCAGGCTGTCTTTTTTTCTTTGTTGCCGTTTGCCGGGTCAGGAACAAATAAGATCGATGCTCCAAATATCGCCGCCCATGAAAAAAGTTCTCGCTCGCCTGCGCCAGCCAGCTCTTACCGCCCTTCTCGGCATCCGCCTGATAGCTGGCCTGGGTAAACCAGTCCTGCAGATGGACGATGGTATGGGGTGACAGCAGCGCCAATGCCCGTACCCACGACTGGTGGAAGGCGTCCAGTTCTTCCCCGCTCAGGGTAAATATCTCCGGCTTTATCAGCTCGAATCCCACCGTATAGTCCCCGCTCTTGGCTACGATACAGCCACCCGTGACCTCCAGGATAGGGAAATATTGTTCTAATAAGAATGACATGCGTTTGTTTTTAAGTTGATGAATAGTTTATAGCTTCGACAACACAATGCCTTCGGGGTATTCTTGCCGGCTCTCTTTCTGGCCCATCCGTATTCGCCATATTTTCGGCTGCACCGGTACAGCATACTGATCCCTGTGATGCCCGATCCAAAACTGAGCGCTACACAGATCCAGGAATTGACATGGCAGATGTAGAGGATGACAAATAGCAGGAAGTCCGCGATCAGAACGCCGCCTGCATACAGGATATATTGGGCCTTCAATCCTTTAAACTCGACGCACTTGCCAACACCTCGATTAATGTTATAGATAGTCATGGTGCAGAATTTAAATGCCAAAAAATGATCGGATCACCGTCGCCACCACCGCCAGAAATATCATAGACCCAAACCAGCCGGCCGCTGCTCTCGACGCCTCACCATGCGGTGCATTCCAGAGTTGATATACACGTACCGCCCCGATAAGTCCCAGGATCGCCCCCACTGCATACATGAGCTGGGTCGCCGTATCGAAATATCCCCGTATCAGGGTGTTGGCCTGGCTGATACCGTTGTTGCCGTCGGCTGTCTGTGCCAGCAGATAATGGGTTATTACCATCAACAGCGCGCCAAGCAAAAATGTCTTTTTCTTCATGTTCAAAATGGTTTAATGATTACTGGTATTTGATCCCGGAAATGGGGTGGCAGCCAAACCAAACTGTTACCTCCTTTTTTAGTGAACCATAACTGCCACTGCCATTTGTCCGGGCTGCTACACAAAGCCTCTTCCGTTCTTAAAACCTTATCCTATGAGCGTTCCTCAACTACTGGGCGGTCGCTGAAGCTTTTTTGACATTTTTTTGGTGATGAGCAGCCTGATATCGCTGCGATAGAAGACCAGCGCCACAGCCAGGTAATACGCCGCCGTCACCAGGAGGGTCGTTTCAATGAAGCTGGTGGATGAAATTTGTTTTAACATGTCTTGTCATTTTTTGATAAATAAAATTTATTGACAAGACAAATATCACATCGTGAGCAGGTGGTTTCAAAATCTATATCATACGAGTCGTATATGAGTCGTATGATATTTTCCATTCTAAACACAAAAAAAGCGACTTCGAATGAAGTCGCTGTCTCCATCATTAGACGTCGTAATTATTTATCAGGTGCAAGGTATGCGCCAAGCATAGCATTCAAAAATGGAGCCTTCTCCTTTTTTCTCTTCTTATTATGCATTTCTACATCATAGATATTTTCAATATCAAGCTCCAGCTTTTCTTTGAAGAATAGCGCCATATCCTTTATGTCAGCTTCACGCCCTCCGACAGCAACACACTTCATTTTTACCAGGGCATAAATTACCTCAGTGGCCTGGGCCTTCGTGCCCATCCATTTATATTCGTTAATCCCTTCATCCTTGTCAGCCCCGGATCCTTCAATTCCCCTCTCTATCTTATCAAGCTCATTTTCTATTATGGATAAAAATTCCTCGTATGCCATTATCTTTGACAGCAGAATGCAGTTCTTGCAGTAAAACCCATCGGCAGTCAAAAAATCTTCTGTTTTTGAAGGATAAGTACATATAAAGAGCTCAGTATCCCTGCTCGTTTCGGCCAGGAGATAATAAATCCAAAGCTCCTCATGATGTGTTAGGAAACCTTGTAAACGTCCAGCCTCTTTTTTAAGGTATTCTTTGAAGGAGTCTTCGTCAGCGATCGTTATCCTGGAACGCTCCAGGTTGTACTGTAGACTATAAAAAATCTGGAGTTTAAAAAACCGGGGCGCCCAATACTTGAAATATGCAATCTCGATCTCTTTGTCATTCACCGGATGACGACTTAGATATTCCTTTACCTCCCTGATGGCCGCCTCTGCCAATTCAGTTTTCACATTATAACCACGTACTGCATTGATGTCTGACGAGACAGCATGCAATTTTACCTCTAATTGTTCGTACACCTCCTTAATAAACGCCTCCATAAATAGCGGGTATTTTTACTTTAATCTTAGCTCATAAAAATACCTCACCTGTTAAACTTCGACGATTAGAATTATTAAGATTTATTTTAAACGGATCACCAAAATTTCTTGCGCGCCTTTCCTTTAGCAAAATTTGACTTTTGGAGGCTGAATGTCTCCGGAGCCATCGCAAGATAGCTCGCCAGATCTTTATCACGCACCCTTCCAACAAGTTCTGGTTGATCGTACATCAGGAATTCGAAACGGCCGATGGCAGGTTGCTCGCGCATATCATTTCTTTCCTCGCTAAGTTGATAGTAATGTTGAAGGATTACTCTCCCATGAAGGTTGAATTCCGGGAAATCCCGATATGCTTTTTCAAGTTGTTCGTAAGAAATACAGTATAGTATACAGTCCTCCATCGCTTCTATGGTCTCCGCAGATGCGGTCTGAGAGAAAAAACTTCTTACCGAAACAAAGACATCTCCTTCTTTCATAAACCACCCTGTACGCTGTTTTCCTCGCTTGTATTTAAGGCTTCGCACAAGTCCTTTTTCAATAAAATATATATACCTGGCTGTCTTCCCTTCCTGCAAAATAATGTCCTTCTTCCGGTACGTCTTGCGTTCAAGTATGCTTAAGATGTAATCTTTCAACTCGCGGGACAACGGTTTGATCCGATCGAATTTTTCGAATAGTTTCTTCATTTGATAAGGCTTCGATGATAAAATAGTATTACGCTGACAATCGGCTGTTCCATAAGAAGCTCAGAACGATCTCGACTATGCAGTACCGTAATTTATGGTGAACCGCATGGAGGAAGAAAAAATATGTTAAGCCTACAAAAGATTCCCTTATTAATATATAAGTTAAAATACTTATAACATCGAATGATTTGAGTCTTTTGCGAAAACATGAGAAATATTAAGAATTTCCTCCAAACACTTTCTTAAAATGCACTTTATTACACAAAACCTTATCTATGCCACAAGTACGACTTTCCGATACGCTTTTTCAGACGCATGAAATTCTTCAAGTAGCCACCCGATTGGATCCCTTATGCTCCTCAACGGAAGTCGGCTTTTTTATTGAAAAAGGCCATGTTATGGAGGTTATTGATGTAGGGTTACCAAACAAGAAGATCGTATCCCTATTTTTTGGACCACGTGAGTTCGTCGTGAAATGTCATCCATTATCCCAAATAGCCACTCTCGATAATGTGAGCGGAAATCCCTTTACGCATGGACAAGTCATAAACCTATTGCGGAAATTTCCAGAAACACATCATCATTACAGGGGAATTCGACAAGCCTATCAAGAGAAAGTAGAAGCCAGGAGAGTTAGCCTTACTACAATGTCAGAAAAGGCCCGTTTTCAAGATATGGTAAAAAGGCAACCCTGGATCCTCAAACTTGTCAAACCCAATGACATAGCTGCCTATCTTCACATTTCAACCGGCTTGCTGCGTGAACTAATGAATGGCCGGGGTTAAATGCATCGTGAACACTATATCACCAATTAAACCTTATAACATGAAACACTTATTATCGATCATGCTTTTGACAGGAATCCTGGTAATTCCCTTCCAGGCTTGTAAAAAAGAGCAAAGCTTTCATCGTTCAGGCAATTCCAACCTGCAATTAATCACCTCTGCAAAAGCCTACTTTCACGACAGCGTGGAGAACTCAATGCGACATCCTTTCGGCAGCTACCGCATCGACGCCGCAAAAACCATTGATTGGAAGGCTGCACAGGTGGTTGGTCTATCCCAAGGCCCATGTGTCATGGTGCCGGTACATTATATAAAGACGCTTTTAATAAAATCTACATCCGGAGCGGAAAATCTCTTCTCTTTAGACGACATTACCTATCTCATTATCTATAAAGGTAAGGCTAATGCCTATCATGCCGAAATAATTACAGCCCTCCCTGACACAACAAGTCTAAAAAGTAGTTCACAACAATTTACCGGTTTTGTTCTCGTGGAAGATTGGTCGGGGCAGCGTCTTCGTCAACTAAAGCTCAATGCCGGCGGGTCCATTCAGGAATTCAGGCCACCATCCACGACTAATAGCCGTTCGTCTCGCATCAGCACATCGGAGAGACCTGTCCAGTCAGAAGCGATGATCCAGATTTGTTATGAAATTGTCGGATATAATTACTCCAAGGGCGATCCCGGTGGTGGTTATTCATGGACAGAAAGCCTGGGATGCACCTCCATGTATATAGCCGGAGATTTCACAGGCGGCGGAGGAAGTACGGGAGGTCTTCCTGGATATGATTATGCGTCGATCCCCGCCTACTCACATCCCCTACCAAAGATCGCACTTGTTACAGGTGGTCCAAACATCATCGCAAACATACAGGATTACTTTAAATGCTTTACCAATGTCGGAGGATCGGATCATACCTACACCGTAACAGTATGCGTCGATCAACCCGTGCCCGGTACCCGGGAACCCTGGCGTCTTCAGAGCAGTCCCGGATCAAGCTCCGCAGCCAGCAACCCTGTAGATGTGGGACATACATTCATGATCTTCTCCGAAACGTATGGTGGAACGACTATTACCAGGAACGTGGGATTCTATCCTCGTTCGGGTGTATATCCATGGAGCCAGTCCGCCCAGGGACAACTCAATGACAACGAAGGTACTTCCTACAATATTTCTCTCACTATTTCCATTACGAATGCCCAATTCTTCAATATGCTCAACTATGTGTCACAAGGTAATAATCAGGGGTACCTTTATGATATGAGTACTAACAATTGTACAACATTTGCAATAAATGCCTTGCAGGCAGGATTTGTAAATATATCATCACGCATTGGTTCATGGACATCGGGATCTGGCTATGATCCCGGCGATTTAGGAGAAGATATCCGAAACATGCCCTTGTCCTCGAATATGTCGCGCAATACGGTAGAAAATCCACATCCCAATGTTGGTAATTGTAATTAACTTACTCAAAATTCATGCTATGAAAATATTACTTTTATTTGTTGTGATCACCACGCTATCTACACATTCGGGCGGGATATCCCAAATCGCCGGCAATACGATATACTTGACCTCAATAGATTGGCAGGGCACTAAAAACTGGAAGTTATATAATATCAGATCGAGGGATGCATTTACATTTCCACTCGACACATTGACAGCATTTAAATCCGTCCCACTGGACCAGGATTCAATGATGCTTTTTTTGGAGAACGTGACGCAAATCCCCGAAGGCAATAACCCGGTCTGGATGGGGGCCTATGTAGCTACTTGCCAGCTGACGAATGGATGCTATATAAAGATGGAATTCAGCCAATATGGAAGCTTTTTCTACGTAGAAAATGAAAGACGGTATTATCAATTATCCGATGACGTACGAGATATCTGGCTTCCGTTCTTGACCTCAAAATGGCTACAAGTGCAAGGCGCTAAATAAAGTCCTTTACGTTCATTAAGATTCAACTATGCACAGATGAAATGGATAAACTTACTGTGGTCAATTGTGCTGTTAGGCTTATTGTCATTGATTTTAGCATATCTTTCTTCTCGCTCTTCCGACACAATAGTCGGTCCGGCATTTGGATATGCTTTAATAGCCTGGATCGTCATCTGTATTATCAGTCCAATAATTCTAATATTGCGACTCCTTCGAGTTATACGCTCTTCGTCGTCATTTATCTATATTCTCACGGGCACAGCCAGCATTGCTATTGGTTTTTTGGGACTTTACTTCATGGGTCCGGGCGACTACTTTAGAAATAAACTTGCTATTTTAGTTATTTTCTCGCTGAATCTCTTAATAGGATTGTTTATTTATGGGGATGCCTTTGTCAAAACAATTCCAGGACTGCAAAAGAGAAAGGAGCCATGAAAGGTGGATGTGGTGCAAAGAGTAAGTTTAGGTCTAACCTAAGGGAATCCGCGTTCATTAAGATGCCGCTTGCAGATAATGCAATGCCTCCTTTAAATTCTTTCTGTTGTATTTATATATATTTATACTTGTTCAAGTGAGAAATAAAAATATGAGTTTATGAGAAATGCTTCGACGGGTTATTAAAAAAGTCCACTCGGGGTATCAATTATTAAATTATTTTCCATTACTTCGCTATAGATATAATTTTTTATCTTCTTTACCCTTGTATTTTATCTATTCTGATTAGTTAGCATTCCATTTGTTTTATTGAACTTTTTGTTCTCCAGTGGAGTATTTTCTGCTTTGGCTATTGGGCAGGAACGGGATTGTCATGTTGTGTCTTTCGTGTAAAATGTATGTGCTTCGGAAAACCGCAACAGATTTTCTGCACACTTATGGGATAGATCGACACGGTTATTGGCTCAGAGCACACACTTATAAAATCTAATGACGCTTCTATTGTTTGAGAAATGGAAGTTTCATTGTTTTGCATATCGCAATTTTATCCGCCCCTTTTTTTATAAACTCCTAAACCGGCTTATCATGCTACAACCCCGGACAGGCAAGCTATTGCCGCCGAATAACCTGGCCTATTCCTGCTTTGCGCAGGACTTCCCTGACAAGAATCGATCTGTTCTTGATCTGCTTCACCCGATATTCCTCTTTTCAAAAATTCACATAGCACGGCGCGACCATGCATCGATGCGACAGCCAGTGTATTCATAATCTATTATCTGTCTCCCACCTTTAAAAATACCAATATGACCTTTTTACAAAGGATACTGTTTCTCGCATGTCTCGTTAGCAGCTGTGGCATTGCACAACTGCAGGCCCAGGTATCAGCCAAATTCAATTTCACCGCAGCGCCCGTTTCTGTTTCAGGCTGGACCAATGTGTCGGGTAACCCTGTTGCGACGGTATGTACGGCCACCAGTTCGTCCGGTATCAGCATCAGTTCGGTGTCAACGGCTAACTGGTCGGGTCTGAGCGGCAATGCTTCTTATAACGGAGGCGGCATGACCAACGGTACGTTTTTACCGGCAGGCGTTATGGTCAATCACTGGTTCCAGTACGGCTATTCAGCCGGCTACAATGCTGCCGTGCCCCAGCTGATCATCAGCGGATTGAGCATCGACAGTGTGTACACCGTGTCCATGACGGGCAGCTGGAACAATAGCGGTTATACCGTTGATCCAACCCGGTATACCGTAATAGGAGCCACCGTGTATGGCAACGTGGACGTGAACATTCGATATAATACGGCCAATGGCGCCATTTTCTACAATGTGGCGCCGAACTCGAGCGGCCAGATCATGGTATTTGTGAATACGGTGCCAACGACCGTGGTAGCAGACATCAGCGGATTGACCATTGTAAGTGGTCATTCGGCCGGATCCAATCCCAATGTACTCATCACCAGCCCTTCCACCGGCGTGACACTGCCGGAAGATGCCAATGTGACCATTGCGGCCAATGCATCGGTGACGGGCGGCAATATCACCCATGTGGAGTTTTACCTGGACTCGTTGAAAATAGGAGATGACTCGACCGCCCCGTACAGCATGCAGTGGATTGCCGCCGACCCTGGGAGCTATGCGATCAAGGCAAGGGCCATCGATGGATTTGGCAACGCCAACACGTCCACCGTCTATATCAAAGTAGAAAATCTCAACTATTTCTGGTCTACCACGGGCAATATCGCTACGAATGCGGATACGTTCTTCCTGGGTACGGTGGATACCAACCGGCTGGCCATCCGAACCAATAACATCGAGCGGATGAGCGTGCTCGGCGATGGATCGGTAGGGATCGGTACGAAGAGCACCCATGGCTATAAACTGGCGGTGAATGGCAGCGCCATCTTTACCAAGGTAAGTGTGCGGAACTATGCCAACTGGCCGGACTATGTGTTTAAGAACGATTATAAGCTGCCGGGACTGGATTCCCTGGAGCGGTACATCCGGGTGAACCAGCATTTACCGGGGATCATTTCCGCAGACAAGGCCCGGGAACAGCCCATCGATCTGGCGGAGAACCAGGCGCTGCTGCTGCAAAAAGTGGAAGAGCTGACGCTGTACCTGATCAAAGAGCACAAACAGGTGGAAGTGTTGACCAAAGAGGTGGAGCGGCTGAAAACACAGCTCAAGAACAAATCAGTCCAAACAAAGCATTAACCCCTAAACCCGCCTACCATGCTATGTTCACGGGCTACCTTTTTATGGATACTGCTGCTACTGGCGGAGGCTTGTTATGCACAGCAGCCGGTGGCAAGGGGGCTTGACCTATCTGCCCAGGCTGTGTCGGGTCCTGATCTGCCTGCAAGATTTCTTGGCCGTATGCAACGCAAGCTCACCGGCCTGGATGATCAGTTGACCAAACAGACACAGAAATATTTGGAACGGATGGCGCGGAGAGAGGCCAAGCTGCAAAAGAAGCTCTACAAGGTAGATTCGGCGGGAGCGAAGTCCTTGTTTGCCGGTAGCGCACAACAATATGCGGCGTTGTCACAAAAGCTGGCGACTGACACGGGGATACTGCATTTGCACCTCAGCGGGGAGTACCAGGCGTATACCGACTCGTTGCAGGGGATGTTGCAATATTTGAAAGCCAATCCCGGCTCGCTCAATACAGCCGAGCTGCAACATTCCTTACAACAGCTGCAGGCGTTACAGGCCAAACTGCAAGACGCCGACCAGGCCAAGGCGTATATCAAACAACGCCAACAACAGCTCTCGCAATACATACAACAGCATGCGAACCTTGCCGGACTGTTAGGCAAAGACTATCAGGCATGGAACCAGGAGGCGTATTACTATGGGCAACAAGTACGAGCGTACAAAGAGATGCTGAATGACCCGGATAAGTGGGAGAAACAGGCGCTGGCGATACTCGGAAAAGTACCGGCCTTCCAGTCCTTTATGCAACAAAATTCCCAGCTGGCGGGCTTGTTCAACCTTCCGGGAGGGAATGCCTCTGCCCCACAGGCCTTAGCAGGATTACAGACAAGGGACCAGGTTGGGGGATTGATCAGCCAGCAGGTGGCGGCGGCCGGATCAGCCGGGATACCTTCTATACAAGGCAATATTCAAGCGGCCCAATCAAAATTTAATAGCTATAAAGACAAGCTGCTGCAAGCCGGCGGGGGTAACAGCAATCAGGACGCGCCCGACTTCCGGCCCAACGGGCAGAAGACAAAGACCTTCTGGCGGAGAGTAGAATACGGCGCGAATTTTCAGACAACGAAGAACAATTACTTTCCAACGACCACTGACTTCGGGCTCTCGGCGGGTTATCGACTCACCGACCGCAGTACTCTATCGGTCGGGGCCAGTTATAAGTTATCCTGGGGATCGGATATTCAACACATCGCGATCAGGAGTTCGGGTGTTGGAGTTAGGGTAATGAACCTGGATGTCAAGATAAAAGGTGGCTTTTCGGCGACCGCGGGCTATGAGTATAACTATGCGACACCTTTCAAGGGTGTGCAGCAACTGCGGCAATGGTCCAGGTGGTCGAAGAGCGGTTTCGTTGGTGTCGCGAAGACGGTGTCGATGAAGAGCCGGGTGTTTAAGAAGACGCGGGTTGCTGTTTTGTGGGATTTTTTAAGCTATCAGCAGGTGCCGAGGACGCAGGCGGTGCTGATGAGGTTGGGTTATGCTTTTTAATTTATAAATAATTATTTTCCATCATATGTCGTTCATCGCTTGTCAGCAACATTCAGCTATAAGCCTGGGTAGGAACAAGTTCCTGTTTACCGTTCTTTTTCTACTATTATCCATGGCCGGATTTTCACAAGGTAGTTTTCCGGTGTTCGATAAAAAGAGCATGCTACCTACTTCTCCTGAAGCGGCTATGCTAGGGCGCTTCGGAGAGGTTCCTATCGGATTTTATACTGGCAGCGCGGATATTTCCATTCCAATATATACAATAAAAGAAGATGGTATTGAAATCCCCATTACCCTGCACTATCACAGTTCCGGCGTAAAGGTGGAAGATCAAGCTACTAATGTGGGTTTGGGATGGAGCCTGGAACCAAGCTGGTCGATCATACAAGTGGTTAATGGCCATGAAGACCACTTGGACCATCTCCTTGATGGGGATACCGCGGGTTATATAGAATTGAAGTCGGGACCACTAGCACTGCAGGACGTATATTATGGACGACCAGAGTACGGCTCGAATGTATGGCCTTGCATGGCGCCTTACGATACCTCTGGAGATCATAGTTATACGATCAATCGGCTGTTGCAAGGCGACGGCCAGCCTGATATTTATATTTATAACTTTGCAGGCTATTCCGGTAAGTTTTACGTAAATCCGGAAACAGGGCAGCCTGTGATGCTGGATAAAAAGTCAAGTATTACTTTCACCGGCGGTTTCCAGGGCTGGCAGGCTACCACCCTTGACGGGAATATTTTTTATTTCAATGTATATGAGTCTTCCTCGACCTATATCATCGGAGACAATACAGGGTATACCTTTAAACTCACCGGTATACGGTTAGCGAACGGGAAATTCATAGGATTCAATTATGCAGATGGGTTTTACGGTTGGTATGTTTACCGGGAAGAATATCATAGTGGTTATCCTTATTCCGTAGATCCAAATTACGGAACGGTGCCGCATTCGGATTTTTCAAAGCACAACGTGAAGAACCTTGTATCGATTACATCGAGCGAGGCCATCGTCAATTTTAATTTGGATGACAGGTTGGATTTGCCGGCAGCTCCCGATTCAGACGGCATACCAAATAACGGGGTATTAAGTACCAAACGCGTGAAGTCCATCGACATCATTTCCACTGAAACAGGAAAGAAAATAAAAACCTTTATTTTAAGCCAATCCTATTTCCCTTATTGTAACACAGGAGGGAGTTATCTGGATACAACGGGAAAAAGTAGTGTGCTCGGAATGAGACTACGATTAGATTCCGTGCAGGAGATCGGCTATGCTACCAATGGAAGTACCACCAGTCGGCCACCTTATACATTTGGATATAATACAACTTTGCTGCCGTTTAAAACATCTTTTGCCCGAGACTTCTGGGGATACTATAATGGACAAGGGAATACGGGACTCATGCCAGATCTGTCCTGGTTTTATTACAATTTTGATCCAACCTATAGTATTGTTCCATCCTACTATTTGGACAGTGCTTATGTCAATGGGAATCGAACGCCGGACACTTCCAAAATGCAGGCAGGTATGCTGAAGCGGATAACTTATCCCACTGGCGGATTTACCGAATTTGACTATAGTGCGCATACCTTCGGCAACTATAATTACCCGGATCAGGCCAAAGTCAATTCCCTTTTTAAACAGGTCGCGGTGGTAGATAGGAACCTGCCTACCTCCGACAGCACAAATAAAATCTTTTATCTCCAGCGAACGACTATCCTCAGCATCAGCAGCCGGATCAGTAAGGGAGCGCCTTTGCAGGGGCTTACATTTAGCTCGCTAAAACCTTCCTCTATCACCTTGCTAAAGATGACCGGGCAATATAATGTCGCTGTCTTGAAGACCTGGCAAATGGCGGACACGGACAGCGTTACCTTCAATGCCAACGGAGGCGAAATGCGCTGGTCAGAAAATTTTACGGTAAACTACGATCCCAGTCCGAACACCCGATACATCATCGAAGTGAGCCTTCCGGACAACCTGGGGCCTCAAAACACTGCATCCAACAACGCATCGGTACAATCAACAGTCTCTTTCTACGATACGGCAATGGTACCACAGCTGAGCCGGGGTGGAGGTCTCTGTATTACAGGAATACGTAATTATGCCAGCACGGGAAACCTGGTGGGCACAAAGTCCATACGTTACGTTAACAACGATTCTACAACGTCTGGCCTTTTGATGTCACCGCTAAAATATTTCTATTCCAATGATATTTATTTTATTCATCCCACGAATGCTCAGACAGCAGATCACCCAACGGTACAGGAAGGTCGTGCCACTGTTCTGTTTGGCTCTTCGGAGAGTGCCATTCCCTATTCAGATGGGGCAGGAGGAAATTTTGTCGGCTATTCAAGGGTAGAAGAAAGGGATTGGGGACCAACTGGATCTACCAACGGGATACATGTCTATCATTATAACAATTCCCCTAGTGAAATACAGGTCAATTGCCCCGACAACCCCAAACTAGACAATGGTCTTATCAGCGGCGATGAGACACTTACCGCCGCAGGCGATACGGTTATAGATAATACCTATAATTACTCCATTAAGAACTATACTTTTTTCAAGGGGGTAAAGATATTTACGAATTATATCGGTCCAGAAGCATGTGATTTAATGACCGCTCCGGACCAAGATCCCGCAAACTGGGCCTATTGGCCTATTGGTCATCGGTATAACATAATGTTCTATCCGTTGCGTTCCATCTGGTACCTTCGACAACAAAAGACCACCCGGCAGCATGCCGGTGCTCAGACCCTTGCTACAACAGAAACCTATGACTACAACGCATTAGGACAGCCATCCTTCACAACTAACTATACCAGTAAAGGCAAAAAGCAGACAAGTCATATTATCTATCCGGTGGATAGCGCTTCACTGCCCGGCAGCATTGTTCAAAAACTAAAGGATAAAGGTCTTTTCGAATATCCGCTGACCAAGATCGAGACGATCAATGACACGGAAGTGGCCAGAACCAATATTAATTATATGGATATAGGCCAGCTTGTCCGAAGCAACATACAGCAGTCTCACCTACGGCATCCACTTTATACCAAGACAACATTTGATAGTTATGGCAGCAATAAGACCCTCTTGCAATTTACCGATTTGGGGACTACCACTTCCCTGCTCTGGTCCGATAATAATAGGCGGGTTATTGCCAATGTCTTAAATGGCTATCAGACAGATATAGCGTATACTTCCTTCGAGACGGACGGCACAGGTCAATGGACTGTCCCATCACCCTTGCGAGATACTGTTCATTCTATTACGGGTCGCAGGAGCTATCAATTGTCCAATGGTGCCATTACTGACACGATGGGATTGTCAGCCTCACAATGTTATATTGTTTCCTACTGGACCCAAAATCAAGCTCCCATAACTATCACAGGCACCATGGCTGGCTATCCCACTGAGGGAAAGACGATCAATGGGTGGACGCTGTATGTGCACAAGGTCACCGGGCAGACAGTGATTTCAGTATCTGGTTCTGGTCTGATCGATGAATTGAGGCTGTATCCTGCGAAAGCGCAAATGACCTCCTATACTTTCGAACCATTAGTTGGCATGGCCAGCACCTGCGACGTAGGTAATCGTATCACCTATTATGAATACGACGGATTGCAACGACTAAAGAGGGTTAGGGATCAGGACTATAATATTATAAAGTCGATCGACTACCAATACCAGGGTAACAGCGGATGCGGCGCCAACTGCTATATCCTGACCATGCAGACGTTTGCGGGCACCAATACCCTGGGGTATCCTGTCGGCGTATTCAATGTCCATGGTAAATTACTGGGCAATGCCGCGGGTCCGCCTCAATACGTTACCCTGTGGAACAACGACACGGCGGACAGTCGTATCGGTACGCTGTCAGCGGGAGGAGACTCGCTGCATTTCAACATGACGTTGAACAGCGGACAGACCTTACCTGGTGCTGTAACCGGCTGCCGGTATTATCAGGTGGACCTGGCGTGGAATCAAATTGACGGTGTCCGCAATTTCAATGGATGTTACGTGGACTTTGGGGATGGCACCGGCATGCGTCTGGGCGCTAATCTACCCGATACATTGCGGAATCTGGCGCCAAATACCGTGCAAGTGGGTTCCGCCGCACCTTGGTTCAATTATTACGCTTTGTATCTGATCCATAGCTATCCCGACACGTTATTAAAAACCCTTACGTTTTACCACAACGACGGAGAGGAAACGGAAGATTTTGACAATGTCAATAACCCGGCCACCAGTCTGGCACACTTAAGCCATCTGCGCGGGAATCTGCCGAGCAATACAAACCGATTTGGAGGATCGTCCTATCAACAGCCGTCTATGTTATCAGTCGATAGCATCTGGAATTGGAGTTCCATCCACTCCATTCGCAATTTTCGTCTCAACACGGGCGATGGTGGCGTGACCAATATCCTGCACCTGCACTATGCGCAGGATTTTATGGCGGGCAATCCCAATCTGGACACGATCATGTTCGGCAGGAATAACCTGGAGTGTTACTTTGACTCATCTTTCAAAATAAGCCGGCTGAAAAGCGACTGGAATACGTATTTCAAACATCTCAAATGGATGGTGCTCTCGGATCGCCAATGGAACCGCGAGGATCTGAGTGCGTTGACGGAGCTGAAGGAACTGTCGGTATTTTCTGCCCGGCAGCATCCGACCAATAATCCGACCAATAATCCCTATATCCCTTTACCGACCCAGGTGGCGGATTCGATCTTTAACCAGATGGCAAGAGGGGCAGGGCAGTACTGCACCAATGGTTTTCTGTATGTGGGAGATGGAGGGACCACTCGATCCTCTGCCAGTGATGCGTCAGTGGCCTTCCTGCTATCCAAAGGGTGGACTTTATACCTGAACGGGCAACAGATCACGGCATACTAAATCCTATTTTACATTCATCAATGCTCCTGACTATGAGGCATACAATAATATTTCAATTGGCGCTGATCACTTGCCTCACCGCAGTATCACTCCAAACCTGGGCGCAGACGGCTCCTTCCAACAAGCCAACCTCGACCACCCAAGTACCTGGACCTGTGTTGACACCGCCCACGACCCCTTCCGGCTATACCACCGGTGGTGTATCTCCGAAGGTAAACTGGGTAAAAGTCAGGGATGCCATGGGCCGGATCACCGACACGGTCACGTTCGGAGCGGCTGCCTATACGGATGTCAAAGAGACTGCACAGTATTTTGACGGCCTGGGACGTCCCTTGCAGACGGTGATCCGCCAGATAACGCCGGGCAATCAGCCCCTGGATCTGGTCACGCCGGTGGTGTATGATCCTTTCGGCAGGGAAGTCTATAAATACCAGCCCTATGTGCAGACGAACGGCAACAACAGCGATGGCGGATTGAAGCGCGACCCTTTTACCGATCAACAAAGCTTCTATCAAAATGTCTATCCGGCGGAACAACCGGCTTATACGGGAGAGCAGGTGTATTATAGCCAGACCCAATATGAAGCTTCCCCGCTCAACCGGGTGTTGAAAACGATGGCGCCGGGTAATAGCTGGGCGGGCAGCGGGGTGGGTGTTTCACAGCAATACCTCGTCAATACAACAGCCGATAGCGTGGTCATCTGGAATATCACCAGCGATACGCTGACCTATGCAGGCAATGATATTACGACCAATATCCCCACGGCGGCCGGCTATTATCCTGCCGGTCAACTGTACAAGAACGTCACCCTCGACGAACAGAACCATGCGGTGGTGGAGTACAAGGACAAGGAAGGGCAGGTGGTGCTGAAAAAAGTACAGCTGAACACGGTCGCGAGTGACTTTTCAGGCTATCAGGGTTGGCTCTGTACCTATTATGTCTATGACGATCTGAACCAGCTGCGGTTTGTGCTTTCTCCCAAGGCGGTAACCATTGCTTATGGTAATAGCTGGAACCTAGCCGCCGACACGACGACCATCAACGAGTTGTGCTTCCGCTATGAATACGACCAGCGGCTACGGATGTCGGCGAAAAAAGTTCCTGGTGCAGCGTGGGTATATATGATCCATGATCAAAGAGACCGGCCGGTTTTTACCCAGGACGGCAATATGCGGGCGAGGAATCAGTGGATGGCGACGCTGTATGATGGACTGAATCGTTCGAACGCTACCGGGATGATCACTTATTCCGGCAACAGGAGTCAGTTGCAGCAATACGTAGATGCGAACACGGGCACCGGGACTACCACGTCCACTGGAATAGGAGGCAATCATTTTATCACGCTTCCGTCGACGCTTGTTTTGGGTTTGCTGAATGGGGATCAGGCAGGAGCATGGACCGGAGATTATCAGGCATCCAGTCAAATCACGCTCGATGAGGGCTTTGAAACACCGGAATCAACGAATTTTACGGCTGAAATTGTAGCGGCAGATTCGGCCGTTAACTATCGAAACTGGATGGTTCCTGTAGCAGACAATCCACTGCCGCCCGGGAGTAATTTCATCGGGCTTACCATGACCTTTTATGACGATTATAGCAATACCCCGGAAAAGCAGTATACCACTATGTATAACAGCCGGCTGGATGCCGGCGCCAATCTGCATGCCGAAGACATTCCAACGATGGCTGACCAATCGGCCGTGCAAACTTTGGGACTTGTCACTGGATCCAGCGTAAGAATTTTGGAAGACCCTAATGATCTTTCCAAGGGAACCTGGCTTTTTACTGCTAATTTCTATGATGACCGGGCACGAGTCATCCAAACACAAAAGGATAACTATAAAGGGGGGCATGATACGCTAATCAATTGCTACAACTTTACAGGACAGGTTATCGCGAACTATCTCGCTCATGGTAACCCCATGGCCAGTACCAACAGCAATACCCACATCAAGACCAACTTGAACTATGACCATGCCAACCGGCTGCTGGAAGTATACAAGACCATCAACGATGCTGATAGCACGAAACGGCTGCTGGCCCGGAGCGACTATGACCAGATGGGACAGCTGAAGCAGAAACACCTGGGGCAATTACCCACGGACGGTAGCTTCCTGGAAACCCAGGATTACAGCTACAATATCCGCGGCTGGCTGAAAGGGATCAATAAGGATTATGCTAACAACGATAACAGCCATGGAGGCAACAGCCGCTGGTTTGGGATGGAGCTGAGCTATGACTGGGGATTTGGGACTAATCAACTAAACGGCAATATTGCTGGTACCAAATGGCGGAGCAAAGGCGATGGTGTCCAACGGGCCTATGGCTTTGCTTACGATGCGGTGAGCCGTTTCTTAGCGGCTGACTTTAACCAATACAGCGGCAGTAGCTGGGACCGGACAGCGGGCATCGACTTCTCCGTGGTGATGGGGAATGGTGTCAATGGCGACTCCGCCTATGATGAGAACGGGAATATCCGGACCATGCTCCAATCGGGCTGGCAGTTGGGAGGCAGTCATTTGATCGACTCCCTGCAATACGGCTACTTTAAAAATAGCAACAAGCTGAAAAGTGTTGTCGATGGGCGGAATGATCCACAGACGACGATGGGTGATTTTAGGACATCGGCGTTAAGTCCCTATCATGTGAACAAGGATACGACCGCTACCGACTATGTATACGATGTAAATGGCAACATGACCCGGGACCTGAACAAGGACATTGGGTCATCCACCGCAGATGGTATTACCTACAATCACCTGAACCTGCCCTGGCAGATCAAAGTAAGGAGCGCGACCGGCACCAAGGGTACGATCACGTATATCTACGATGCCACCGGCAACAAGCTGGAGAAGCGGACCCTGGACAGCATGGGGAATGTCCAGACCCATACCGCGTATATCGGATCGCTCCAATACCAGGGAAAGAATACCTATACCGGCAGCAACCCAGCGGATACGTTGCAGTTCTTTGGGCAGGAAGAAGGCAGGGTACGAGTCGTTACCGACACGACGACCGGACAGCCCCGGGCGAGCTTCAAGTACGACTACTTCATCAAAGACCACCTGGGCAATACGCGGATGGTATTGACGGATGAACAGGAGTCGGACAAATACATTGCGGCTACCATGGAAGTAGCGGACAGCGTTCAGGAAAACCTCTATTACAGTAATCTCTCCAATACGAGGGCCGCCTTGCCAGCCGGCTACCCCACCGACACGACGACCAACCCCAACAACAAGGTCGCCCACCTGGGGGGCAGCACCGGCCCCAAGATCGGTCCGGGTATTACGCTCAAGGTGATGGCGGGCGATCAGTTCAGTATCCGGGTAAGCAGTTGGTATCGACTGAATGGGGCAACTCCAGGAGCCCCCGCGAATCCGTTGACCGATATCCTGGCTTCTTTGATCAGCGGCGTGGGAAGCCTTCCGGGGGGAGGGCATCCATCTGCCTCCGCGCTTCAGACCAACAGCGCTCCATTAAGCAGCAATATCACGCAGTTCCTATCGGATACCGGTTCAGCTATCAATAGCAGCAAGCCCCATGCTTTTGTCAACTGGGTGCTGTTTGACAATCAGTTCAATTATGTGGCGGAAAGCAGCGGATTTGACCAGGTGGGAAGCGACACGACCCTTAAGAAGCATGTGCTGATGAATTTGCCGGTGACAAAGAGTGGATATTTGTATATTTACCTGAGTAATGAGACACAAAATGTCGATCTGTTCTTTGATAATTTGCAGGTGACACATACGAGGGGGGCCATGTTGGAGGAAGATCACTATTATCCGTATGGACTCACCATGGCCGGGATATCGGATAAGGCGTTGAAAACACAATATGCCCAGAATAAATACAGATATAACGGAAAGGAATTACAAAATAAGGAGTTTAGCGACGGCTCAGGGCTAGAGGAGTATGATTATGGAGCGAGGATGCAGGATCCCCAGTTAGGTGGTTTTCATCAGATAGATCCTAAATGTGAAATTTTCGCTCATTATACGCCATATAGTTATTGTTTTGACAACCCACTCTTGTTTATTGATCCAGATGGAATGCTGGCGAAATATAATTGGGATGGACCAAACAAAGGGCAGTACACAGATAATGGAAAGGTTGTCAGCTGGGATGAAGTTCAGAGTCAATACCAAATAGGTGATTTTTCAAATGATTTAAGTGTATTGGTTGCCCCAGAGTATACAGACAACACACAAACTGAACTGAAAAACGATTATGGGACAGGTGCTTTAAAACTAATGGTTGACGCAGCCAATAAAACAAACGGTACATTGAGGGTTTTACATGTGAAAGATGCCAATGATGCCGCAAATCAAATCGGCAACATAAAAGGTTTGATATCAAATTTGTTTTTTGCGAGCCATGGAGATGCTAAAAATGGAGATGCTAAAAATGGACCGCATAGGGCTTATTTTGCTATCGGATCTACATTTTTTCACTCAGAAGATGTACTAAAATCTTCAGCATTATCTAGAATAGCAAAGAAACTATTGAGTACTCCTGGCCCTATGCCGAGCGCAGCGGAAGTAGTTGTATTTGCTTGTGGGGCTGGCGGAAACTATAACGGGGGTGTTGAATTGTTAGAAGCTGTAGCCAAGAAACTGCATGCGACTGTTTTCGGACCTCAAGGCCTAGGTCAGGTTACTCCCAATTTATTCCGTGGAGCTCAGATTCAAGGTCTTCCAGTAAACGATCATGATCCAGTTAGTTATTCAAATGCGCTAAAAAACCAAGGCAATTTCACTAGAGTTAATGAATATGGATCTTCGTATCAAGTTCAGACGGTTAAAAATGTTTATTTCGATGCTTTCGGAAAAATTCACTATACATATTAAATTATTCTCTGTGCTTAGAAGTGTCATTATATTTTCAGCTTTATTTTGTTCTTGCATTGGGAATCAAAGTAAAGAGGATAGGAACAAAGACAGCTCATTCCAAATAAAGATTGATCAAAACAAGACTGCTTTGAAAAAAAACGACCATTCACTCGATTCCGTTTTTCTTGAGTATTGGTTAGGGTTCGTTGATGTTGTAAAGAATTCGAATATGACTTTCTTTAATGAAAGGTCATTGGATAGTATTGAAAATAATGGTAAAACAATAAGCCTTAACGAATTTAATGGTTCTTATTTCCGAAAAGTTTTTGATTCAGTTCTAAGATCGCGGTTAGATGATGCTACAAAAATTAATTTTAGTGATTTCGAAGTTGATAGTGATGCATTGCAAAAATATAATTGGACGAAAGTTAAACTAACAAACAGTGTAATTAAGCAAGCGGCAATAACAAAGAGTGAAAAAGATCCCGAAGGCCAGGTAATTGTGGTGCTCGAATTTGTCAAGACAGAGCGCGGCTATAAATTTTGCGGTTGGAAAGAATTTGGTTCAGGATCGACGGGAATAAAATGAACAGTTTAAGAAAGAGGATAGTAATTACCACTCATTTGGGCTGACGATGGCAGGACTTTCCGATAAGGCGTTGAAGGGTCAATATGCTGAGAACAAATACAGATATAATAAAGGGTCGGAACTGCAGAATAAGGAGTTTTCTGATGGAAGTGGGTTGGAGGAATATGACTTCGGAGCTCGTGAATATGACTTACAAATAGGACGAATTCAGCAACTAGATCCTTCGGCGTCAACATTTGTTGGAATTACCCCATATTCTTATGCGGCCAACAACCCTGTTCTGTTGACTGATCCTAACGGTAAAGATTAGACCTTCTCCCTTGTTTGGAACAAAGATGGTAGTTGGTAAACATATACTTCAAAGGCCAATTTTTAAACAGCAGCAGAAATAAGGGGATAAATACAAATGCATTAGCTACCACAGTTAAACACCAATTCGAAAATGTGTTTAATACATCATTTGCAAAGGATAAAGATGGTCCAACAATCACCGTGACTGCAACTGCTGAAATTACATCAATCGATAACAAAGATCAGTTAGCAAAGGATGCCACTTTGTTCGATGTGAGGGACAGCGAGCCATGTAACGATCAAAAAAGAAAATTACACTAAAGATAGTGTTGAAGTGTTAAGGCAATTGAGAAATATTTTGGCCAAACACGAAGATTTTTTTTATAGCAAAGCTTATTTTGATTCTACAGAATTAATAATTGATAGTATTCTTTACAGTCCGGACTTTAATAGTATATTCATATAATCTGATTGACAAACGGTTTTGGGATTGCCCTATTTGGGAAAAAATCGAAGACGAAAAAATAAAAAAGAAAGAGTTTGAGGAGGAGAAAAAAAGGCATTCCGAAAATGTATATGAACCCAAAAAATAGTTTCTGTACAACCAACAGTTAAACCTAAAATTGAAAATGGAAGCTCCCGAACACTCCAAACTTATCGATGGAATTCTTATTGTTGAGAATGACAGTCTTCTGCGGAGGGGCAAAACGCCAGACCAGGTCCACCCTGAAATAGCGGAAGATATTGTCGATGCCCGTACCCGCCTCTACATAACCATTGCCTCTTAAACTCCGGAGACGATAATTGGGGAAGTCCTGTAGGTTAAGCCTTCTGTCGCTGGCGGACAGATCACCCCATACCGCCTTTACATTCCAGAATTGCCGCAAAGAAGTCTTCCGTAAAAAGGGGAGGAGGTTGAGCAGCTTTTTCTCGAAATTGTGTTCCAGGAAAAATCCCGCATAACGATCACTGATATACTCGAATCGGTTCATCAGGTTGAAGGAATTCTTATTGTAGTAGTATATTTCATTGCCCGGATGGATCTCCAGGAGCATAAAGGGCAGCGGATCGCCAAATATCTTGCCCCCAAACACCCGGTAATCGACCTTGCCCCAGCGGGGGATACGGAAACTTTGGGTCAGGGCCAGGTTCAGCTTTTGGTAACGGTAGCCATCACCTAAAAAATCCGGGATGCCGGCATACAACCCAGCTTCTATCACAGGGTTCTCCCCATGGAGACGGAACTCTTTTCTTTTGGTGCGGACGACCTTGGCGCCCGGAGAATAGCGGAGCTTGAGACCTACTTCACTGCTGACGATGGTATGGTCGTCATTTACCGACAGCATCTCTTTCGGAGGCAGGGGCGTAAACGTAGTAAAGTCCGTGCGCGAGAAGGACAGCCGTGCGGAAAAGATATTGCCCCACTCTTTCTGTACCCAGACCTTTACCTCTTTGTCCAATAAAAATTTTTGTCGGATGCCCGGCCGGCGGATCAGCTGGCTGAACAGGTTGTCCGTCGTGATGTCTTCGTCATTGTTGCGGCTACGGCCGTTGTCGAGGTCCTGCGTATAAGATGCATGAACGCTGTAGCCCTGCTGACCAGGGAATTTATAGGTGAACTCGCCTTTGCCTTTCAATTTCTTGTCCCTAAAACCATAGGCCAGATAGCCATGCAGCCAGAGCTGCTCGCTAAAGAGCTTGGTAGTGGCCACGTCAAATCGCAATCTGACCCGCTCCAGCTGATTGCCGCTGACCCATTTGAACCAGGGACCTATTTCTATCTTGCCCAGCTGTTTGCGGCCATCTACGATAAAGGTGGCGACGTCGACATATTTTTTAAAGAGGGGCATTTTCTGTAAGGTGTCGATCATCTTATAGACATGCTCCTCGTTGACGCTCAGCGGTTCGGCCCGGTGTGTCCTCCAGAAGCCCGTATCCTTATCCCGGGCTCCTTCCTGGATGACTACCTTTTCGTTACGGACATTTTTTGCAAGCGCCTCCAGGGTAGAAGGCTCGTTCATATGTATGTTGCTGTACAGGCTTGTTTTCCGGGCTATAAAGGCCAGCTTGCCCTTTTTCAGCGGGGACAGTTCTGCCACGAACTTGTCCTTTGTAAAGACCCAGGAGCTGTCGCTGCGCCGGGTGAATTGCTGTATCAGGCTCATACGCTGGACAAAATTGATGCTGGCAGTGGAGGACATGTTCAGCGTGATCTTCTCTATGCCCCAGCTCGCATGATGGACCCAGCAATCTCCCGAGAACGTGTTCTCCCCATCTCTTTTTGGCGTAAACAGCAGATGGAGGTACCGCTCGCCCGCAATGTATTGTGTATCCGCCCCCCGGTAGTTGTAATATTGATCGCCCACCGAGCTCAGGGGGCTGATAAATTCCTTGCCAAAGAGCGTCATATAGTTGTCATAGGAATTGATCCGCGTGTTGAGACCGCCCAGGTATTGAAGGATGGACTCGTTTTTTACGCCATTGGTCTTGATGGCCTTTATTTCTTCCCTTTCCCGGAAGGGGTGGGTAGCGAAATAACAATCGGATATCGACTCGGTGATAAAGACGGGCAGAAAAGGCTTATCTTCCGACACGCTGTCGATGTTATCCAGTATAAATCCAAAAGGTTTTAGTAATTTGTACTGTTCGAATTTTTTTCGGCTGAAATTGTCGATATCTACCTCCACCTTATTGTATAACTCATAGGAATAGCTCTCCTGTTTGTAAGGATTGTTGATGGGCTTGTTAGCCACGATCTTTTTCCACCAGAGGAGCCCCCTGTTGTATTTGGATTTGACCACCACTTCGCCGGCATCCCGGGTGTCGAGGAATACAGTGAGCACTGTCGTATCTTTCTGTAGCGCGAGCGGCACCATTTGTATCTGAAAGCCTACGGAACTGATGAGCAGCGTGTCTACCTGGTGACGGCGCGCCTGGATGCTGAAATTGCCGGCGCTGTCGGAGATGATGCCCTGTCCCGATCTTTTCCAGGACACACTGGCGAATGGGATACGTTCTTTGGTGAATCGGTTGGCGATAGTGCCCTGTACGATGGTATGCTGGGCGGTGCTCGTATCTGCCAGACCCAGAGCAAGCAGAATGAAAAAAAGGTAATATTTTCTAGCTTGTCTTAGCCACATGGTGTCAGGTTAGGGGAATAAGGAGTATTCCGCTTTAAAGATAACATTTCGGCACTAAAATAAAAGCGATTATCTTAAAAGAGTTACATATGAAAATCAAACTATCTGTATTGTTTTTGACGGTAGGCATCCTGGGTAGGGTCGGGGAGGTGGCTGCTGCTTCAGATACTTTATTTTACAACTATATAAACAGCGGCAAAATCGTCGGGCAGCAATGGGTATGGCAGAAAGGGCTTCACGACTATTATTACTATGATGAGTACAATGACAGGGGGAGGGGCCCGTCCATTCATAGTCATATTATGACGGATGCCAGAGGAGTGATCATTTCAGCGGAGTTCACCGGGGTGGATTATGTAAAGGCGATGGTGCAGGAGAGCTTTCACGTCCGTAAAGGGAAGGCTTATTGGAAGAACAAATTCGAGGATGACTCGACCGTCTTCCGGAACGAATTGTATTCGGATATCAACGGTCCGTTGGCCGAATATGAGCTGATATTGAAAATGCTGGAGGCAAGTCCTTCCGGGGAAATGCAGGTGTTGCCCGCGGGAGTAAGGAATTTCAAGCAGCTGACGACCACCGAAGTGACGGATGAACATACGGGGCGGAAGCAGACATTGCGACTGGTGTCCTTTTCCGGCTTTGGAGGCGCTCCTTTCTATATCTGGTTTACGGCCGGGGGAAGGGTTTTTGGGTATGTATCCGACTGGTCATCCCTGGTCCAAAAAGGTTTCGAGTCGCATATACAGCAATTGCTGAGCCTGCAGCAGGTGTATGAGGGGAGATTCTATACCGATCTTTCCGCCCGGCTGCGGGAGAAGCCCGTTACAGGTATTGCCATTGTAAATACTACTTTATTTGATTCCAGGGCTGGCGCTGCGCTGCCTCATCAGACCGTGCTGATGCGGGGGGATAGGATCGAAAAGGTGGGAGATGCCGCCCGGGTGGCCATTCCCGCGGATTATCGTGTCATCAAGGGGGAAGGGAAATTCCTCATGCCCGGGCTTTGGGAGATGCACGGACATTTCAGCAAAGAGCAGGGGCCCTTTATGCTTGCCCAGGGGGTGACGAACCTTCGGGACATGGGGAACAGCTTTGAGCTGCTGCATATCCGGGATATGATACGGAAAGATTCGCTTTTAGGGCCCGATATCACATATATCTCCGGCTTTATCGACCGGGCCGGTGAGCTGGCTGCTCCCACGGGTGTGCTGATCAATAATGTAGAGGAGGGGCTGAAGGCCATAGCGGAGTACAAGCAAAAAGGGTATGACCAGATAAAGCTTTATAGCTCTATCGATCCAGCCTGGGTTAAGCCGCTGGCGGATCGGGCGCATAGGCTGGGGATGCGGGTTTGTGGTCATATACCCGCCTTTATGACGGCGAGCCAGGCCGTGGACGCAGGCTATGACGAGGTGACCCATATCAATATGCTGATGTTGAATTTTTTTGGGGACACCGTGGATACGAGGGGCATGAACAGGTTTTATCTCCCCGGTAGGAAGGGATACACCATCGATGTGGCGGGGCCGGCATTCCAGCAATTCGTCAGCCAGCTGAAAGCGCATCACACCGTATTTGACCCCACGCTGTCCGCCTTTGAAGATTGGTTTACCGATCTGCCCAAACATATGACAAAGAAGTATGTTCCCATTGCCGATTATCTGCCCGCCGAGATAAAAAGAGGCGCCATGAGCGGAACTTATATGGATGCGGACTCGCTGATCGACACGTATGCAAGGTCTTTTGTCAATATGAAGGCCATGGTAAAGGAGCTGTATGACAATGGGCTTATCGTCCTCGCAGGTACGGATGGCGGTATCCTTCAACATGAGTTGGAGATGTACAGCGACGCGGGTATTCCCAATGCGGAGGTGCTGCGAACGGCTACCTGGTGGCCGGCTAAGGTGTCCGGGAAGGAGAGTCTGTTAGGCAGCATCGAGGAAGGCAAAACAGCCAATCTGATCCTCGTCGATGGCAATCCCCTGCAGGACATGCGGGATATACGAAAGGTCTTTCTTACCGTGCGGTCGGGAGAATTGTACTGGCCCAAAAGCATTTATGGGACGTTTGGGTGGGGGTATTATTACTGATCCGGCTGGCCGGCCCGGCCGCTCCGGGCTGGCCAGCATTTGAAAATATTTAACAATGCCAATGCCTACCTTTGCTTGATGAAAAACTATCTATTTCAGCTGACGGCGTTTTTGATCCCTCTAGCTCTTATGACCGCCTGCCGGTCCTCCAGGAGTAGTGGTTCTGCACAGGAAGGGCAACCCGGCAGCTGGCAAAAACAGCCTTTGACCATCGATGGGAACGATAGTGACTGGGTAAAGCCACTACCGGGGCTTGATGCTTCGGAAAAGCTTACTTACGCCATGACCAATGATGCCGATAATTTATATATCATGATCTCCACCAAGGACCCGGCGGAACAGAATAAGATACTTTCCGGCGGCATGACCGTGTGGGTGAACAATCAGGGGGAGAAGAACAGCGATCAAGCCATTGGATTGGGCTTCCCGCTGGACCCGCATAGCAATCGGGAGAAACAGCTGATGGCCGAAGCCCGTCCCCAGGTGTATAAGGACAGGTCCGCCAAACTGGACGATGCCGATGAATACGAGCTGTATGGTTTCAGCCTGGATGAGCCGATACAGCATTATAGATATGACGAGGACAATAAGGAGGGTGTGCTGGTCCGTATGAACTACAATTCGACAGGGGACTTGGTGTACGAGGCAAAGATCCCGTTGAAGGCCGTTTATCCTAAGCTCTCACATTATACGGGCAGAGATCTGGCCGTAGGTATCTTTATCGAGGGCATACCGGCTCCTCCCGGCAGCAGAGGCGGTGGAGGTGGCGGCGGTGGCGTCTCCATCGGGGGCGGCTTGGGCTTTGGATCATTTGGCAGCGGTGGTGGCGTCGGATTGTCCATCGGCACCGGCTCACTCGCCAGGATCGGCGGAGGGAAAGGATCTCCGTATAAACCCAAAAAGATATGGCATGTGATGACCGTCGACAAACCCGCTACAAAACCATTCTGATCACTCTCCCATCCATGCCCGGAAGTCGGGCACCCGGTCCCTGCTGACGATGATCTCTTTGGGTGTAGACAGTACGGTGATCAGCTTCAGCCTGTTGCCATAATGTGGATAGACCTGGTCGATGGCATCGATGGAGATAAGATATGACCGATTGACCCGGAAGAATTGCAGCGGATCCAGCATTTTCTCCAGCTCTTCGATCCTGTAGTCAACCAGGAACTTTTGATTCCCCCGCGTACGGAAAAAGATGAACCTTTCTTCTGAATAAAAATAATATATATCCTCTGTCGGTATGGATTGCAGCTTCTGACCCTGTCTGACGAGAAACCGTTGACGATAGCCTCCCCGCGGCATTACGAGTATGAGGTCTGGCGTATATTCGTTGATCACGCTGTCGAGCGTAAATGTGCCGGACTGCCGGAATTCCACGGTGGCCGTCCTTTTCGATTGATCCTTTAAAGCCTGTCTCAATCGCTGTGTGAGCTGTCTTTCTTCAGAGATAACTATTATTCTCATACGGGTATAAAACGAAGTTGGGCCGGCAAAGTTATTGTCTGCCGGAAGGAGTTCCCATCTGCTATGCATGAACCGCTGGAATAATGCGATGAATTGCCCAAATCCGATCCGGAGCCAGCCGGCTTCGTCCATCCCACCGGCGGAAGGCTCTTTGCCCGGCCTGTCATTCCCGGATAGTTCCTGAATAAGCGCCATTGGTGCGTCATTTTGTGCAAGTGCTGCACATTGATGATGTCTATTCCCGGGCGACTGGTATTTTTAAGTACCCTAAAATCCAAACCTATGGTTAAGACTTCTATTCGAAAAGCCTTTTGTATCTGTATTTGTATAATGATCCTGATGGGCATGACCACCGCCCTCCGGGCGCAATGCCTGGTGGCTCCTCCCGCACCGGACTGCAGCGGGACAGAACCGCTGGCGAGCGATGGAGAGACTATCGGGACCAGCGTCAGCAAATGGTTTTATGGTAGTCCCCAGGTGTTCAGCGGTCTGACGATCAATGGCGGCACCCTCATCGTTTGCGGCAACCTGACGATCAATACCTTTAATTTCTATTCGGGCGTCATCTTTGTAAGACCCGGCGCCAGTCTGACCATCACCAGCGGTCCCGCCCTGCTCATGCAGGGAGGCTGCTATGTATATAATTACGGCACGTTCAATCTGCAAAGAGGGCTGGTACTGGACGGTGGGCGCGCCAGCGTCTCGCAGCCAAATGTATTTATCAACGCCGGCATCGCGTCGACATTGAGCTTACTGTTCGACTGGATGGTCATCAACAATCCATACAGCTGGTTTGTCAACGAAGGCAAAGCAAGCATGCACGGTATCGTTACAGACCTCAATTCGGCGGCGGGTAGTGTTTGCATGGGGTTGAAAAGCCAGATCTACCAGTCCGTGCTTATCAATAATGCTTATCATACCTATACGGCGCCTTCCGGGCCTGCCTGTGTTTCTGTCAGCAACAACGCTTATATCTGCGAGCAGGTGACGGGAGATGCAACGATGTATGCCTGTCTGGGACCTACTGAAACCACCGACAGCAGTTGCCAGGTGTCCCGGGGCAAGACAAAGCCCTGGGGCAATGCCCAGCTTTTCAAGGGCTGCACCATCTGCGGGTCTATCGCCGTCCTTCCGGTGTCATTCAGTGATCTTTCCGTCACCGCCAGGGGAAATGTCAACTATCTTCAATGGAAGATAGATCGCGTGGATCATAGCCACCGGTGGAGGGTTGAACGTTCTTCCGATGGCGTGAAATATGAGGCGATACCCGCCGATGTAAGGATGGCAGCAGGAGATGCGTTTTATTGTGAGGACATGCAACCTCTCGGGGGGGTGAACTATTACAGGGTGATATGTGTGACATCTTCTTCCGGCGTTTGGAACAGCAGAGTGGTTACGGTGAAAAGAGAGACGGGCCCTGCAACTCCGGTGATAAGCCCCAATCCTTTCAATAGTGTATTCCGGATCGTAATGCCGGCCGGAGAGCGCGCGGAAGAAATATCCCTAATGGATATCAAAGGGATGGAACTGATACATCTCCGCCCCGCCGGCGGTGAGGGGAACATCGTCGTCAATTGTGGTCATCTTCCAGCCGGGTGCTATGTGGTGAGGATAATAACGGCGAAAGAGGTTTATCTAAAGCGAGTGCTCCGGCGTTGAGAGGGCATGCTCTCTTTTGACTACCCGGGCTGTCTTGTGTTCGCCCGTATGGCTCCAACCCGGCGGCATCCAGATATAGAGGAATTTGTTCTTTAGCCCCGGTGCTTTGGCGATGTCTTTGAACAGACAGTAGAATTCTCCGAAGTACATATCGAGGAAGCTGCGGGTATTGACAGGGCGGGTAATACCATATTCTATTTCTTCGGAGGTTTTTTCGTCCTGGTAGGTCTTAAAGACACGATCCCAGATATTCAGCAGATTGCAGAAGTTGGTATCCATGTACAAGGGATTACGGGCGTGGTGTACACGGTGGTGAGAGGGAGTGAGGATGATCTTTTGCAAAAAACCCATCCGGCCGTCGCGCATGATATTTTCTCCCACGTGGATAAAGGCGCCCCATGTGCCGTCGATGGCCATGATGAGAAAGAGCAGCGGTGGATTTACGCCCGCCAGGATGCATAGGGAGGTGCGGATCACATCCGCATAGGGAGCTTCCAGGAAGAAATGCATATAGGTGACGGAGAGGTTCATGCTTTGTGGTGCGTGGTGGGTGGAATGGAGGCACCAGAAAAGACGCACCTTATGGCCAAAATAATGATAGATGAAGTGGGCAAACTCCCAGATGATGTATCCATAGATGAGCCAATACCACCTGAAGGTGGTATGGAAGAGGGCATGTTTTTCCAGGTGACTGATACACCAGCCTACCGCCGCGATGGAGATGAAGCGGGAAATAAACCGGTTGGCTATGAATACAAAAAAAGGCATCCGGTAGTCTTCGATCCTGAATCTTTTGTACACCAGCGCGCGTATGATCTCGATGAAGAGGAGGAAGGGGATGACGGGGGATATGGCGGACAGAAGACCCTGGGGGGTCGATAGGGCGGAATAATCTCCTTTGTGATACATGTCAAGCAAGGGGCGCAGGCCGCTGAAGCGAAGCAATTCGTCGGAGAGCGTGTTGAGAATTTCCATGTTCGAACAAATATACATGATCCGCTTTACATAAAAAAGTAGCCGGCTGCCACTTGACCCTTTTTCAAGATTTCGACAGCCGGCCTTGTTATTCTCTCATGTGTATAGGCTTTTTAGAAACCCGGATTGTTGGGCAGAAGGTTGGGATTTACATCCGTCTCCTGCTTCGGCACCGGGAAGAGCTGCTGACTGGCCGTGAAAGTAGCATTCCAGACAGTCTTATGCCCTACAAAATCATCCCAATTACCCGTCACGTCATTATGCACTTTCAGGGTGCGTATCATGTCGAACCACATCTTATTCTCGAAGCAAAGCTCAAAATAGCGCTCGAGCCATACTTCATGCTCAAAATCCGACTGGGAAGGAATTCCCACCAGGTCTCCCAGGTTGGCCCTTTCGCGTATCAGGTTCACATAGTGAATGGCGTCGCTGTTGGGTGTGCCCTCCGCCCTGTTGGAGGCTTCTGCATACATTAAATATACGTCGGCCAGACGATATATCGTGTAGTTTAAATCGGATTTTGCCGTATTTGTTACAGCCGACGAATCGAACCATTTATAGATGTAGTGATACTGGAAATTGACCGTGGCGCCTGTCTTGATATTGGGGTAGCTGGTATAGAAGAACTGGCGTTCCGCGATACGCTTGTCCGACGGGTCGAAGGAGTGGATAAACTGATCCGTCGGGTGCACCGAACCATATTCATCCGAATATTTGGAAATGCCCGAATAGTTGGGGATGGTGAGCGCCGTCAATGGATTGTTCGAATTGGCCGCCGCGGCATACTGCACCTGGAAGATGAACTCACCCTTGTTCTTGTTGGAAGGATTGATCATATCCGTGTATTTTGGGAAAAGGCTGTACCCGCCATTGGTGATGACATCCTTTGATCGTTTGGCCGACTCGGTATAATACTGATCGCCCCCTTTGATGGGATTGCCTGCATAGGTGAGGTATACGTCCGCAAGCAGGGATTTTACCGCGCTCATGGATACCAGGCCCGTATTGTCCTGCCAGCGCAGGGTAGAGGACTCGGCCGTCAGCAGGTCGGGAATGATGACGCTGTCATAGATGCTTTTTGCCGGGCTGCGGGAAATCTTCAGGTTAAGATTTTTCGGCACGCTGGTCACCATCGGCAGAGCGCCATACATCCTTACCAGGAAGAAATAATACAGGGCCCGCAGGGCATGCGCTTCAGCCAGCATATTTTTCTTTACCGAGTCGCTCACCACACCCGGATTGACCGTTGCCAGGCTGGACAGGGCGAGGTTACAGGCGCCGATGCCCATATACATCTGCTGCCACCACGTGTCCACGTAGAAAGAAGTATTGTCATAGCTGAGGTTCTGGAAGTTGACAAATCCCGTCTGCCCCAGATCGCTGTTGGATTTGCCCGTCATAAACTCCATGAGGTTCCAGGTATTGCCTCCATAAGAGGAAGGCTGTCCGTTGAGCAGCCCCTGGAGCTTGGTGTAGCAGGCATTGGTCAGGGCCCTGGCTTCTTTGACATTGGTAATAGCGAAACCAGGACTCAGGAAGTTGGTAGGCTTTTCTTCCAGGAATTTTTTACAGCTTCCCAGGGAGCCTATGAGTAAGAGAGCGACACTTATATTTTTAAAACGTTTCATTCTATTCGTTTTTCGGGTGGTGTAATTAAAATCCTACCGTCAGGCCCAGGTTCATCGTCATGGGGCGGGGATAGGAGAAGAAATCCAGGTTCTGAGAGAAGGCAGGGTTATTACCGTAGCTGGAATTGAACGTATCGACCTCCGGATCATAACCCGTATATTTCGTATGCAGGAAGAAGTTCTGCGCGCTGGCGGCGATACGTACCTTGGTCAGCTTCATTTTCCGCACCGTGGCTTCGGGCAGGGTATAACCAAGGGTTATATTCTGACCACGGATAAAGGAGCCGTCTTCTACCCACCAGGTGTCGAAATGCGAGTTTTGAGCGAATTTGTAATTACGTACCTGCGAGACCATGGTGTTCTGATGGTCCGGTGTCCAGCCATCGAGCACTGTTTTCAGACTGTTGGCGATGGTCTGTCTGTCCTCGCTGGAGTGCTTGAAAGTAGCGGCTGTATTTACACCCTGGACAAATCGAATGTCGAAAGAGAAGTCCCAGCCCTTGTAGGCGATCGTACTGCTGAAGGTGCCCGTCCATTTGGGATAGGCCCGACCGATGATGCTGTAGATGGGTGTTTTTCCATCCTTGTCCATCAGGTACTTACGATCGCCCGGCTTCAGGTTCACCAATGCGGCTTCCGCAGCCTCATCCGAGCTATAGGTACCCAGGCGGGTCATGCCCCAGAAAGAGCCGATGGGTTTGCCAACCCGGAGGATATTCGTTTGTCCCAGGAAGTTAGGGCCGGGGAAGATATCCGCGTTGCCATCGTTGAGCTTGAGGATCTTGTTACTGTTGGCGGCAAAGATGAAGTTGGTGCTCCAGGTGAGGTCATGTGTCTTGACGTTGACCGTATTCAGATTGATCTCGATGCCGGTGTTGCGTACGGATCCGATGTTCTGGTATACGTTGTTGGCTTGCATGCCGGCAGACCAGGGTATGGGCGTCTGCAGCAGCAGGTCCTTGGTAGTACGGTTGTACCAGTCGATGTTTAGCTGGATCCTGTCGTGGAACAGCCCCATTTCCAATCCTGCGTCCCCTTGAAGGGATTTTTCCCACTTCAAGTTGGGATTGCCGATATAATTGGGCAGGAGGGTGGACTGGTTGGCGCCGTTGAGCACTACAGTGCCGGGTGTTATTTGTCCTTTGGATAAGCCAAAGCCTATCTCGGAATTGCCGGTGAGACCATAGCTGCCACGGATCTTCATATAGCTGATGACATCGCTGTGTTTCATAAAGTCCTCTTCGGAGATACGCCAGGCTGCGCCGATGGAGGGGAAGAAGGCGAACTGGTTGTTCGTCCCGAACCGGGAGCTGCCGTCATAACGTCCTGTGGCGGTGAAGAGATACTTGTCGTCGATGTTGTAGGTCACACGGGCGTAATAGGAGTTCATGGACCAGGTGGGGACGCTGAGGGACTGTGTCTGGTTCCTTACGGAGCCTGCCTGTAAGGAATTGTACTGGAAGAAGTCGTCGATGAAGTTCTGGGTCTCGGCATCTACCCATTCCTGTTTGTACTTCTGCCAGGAGGCGCCCAGCAGGGCTGTCATCTTCTGGCGATCGTTGATCTTCTTATTCCAGGTGAGATAGTTCTCGGACTGCCAGAAGTAGTTATAATAGGTATTGATCGTGGCCTGCCCGCCCTGGTCCTGGGACAGGTGCGGGAGGTCCTGTGCGGAATAGAAGTTGTTCTTTTGCCCGCTGAGATTATATCCGAAGTCGCTCTTCAGATCCAGCTCTTTGGTAAGGTGGATGACAAAGTATGCATCGCCCAGCGCCTGTAAGTTATTGTTGAGCGAGTAGCGGCTTTGAGAGATATGCACCGGATTGGGACCGCCTTCGAGGCCGGCGATATCATTGTTGCCCGCCCAGCTGCCATCGGGATATTTGATAGGCACGATGGGCACTTCTTCCGTCACCATACGGGGGACGTTGAGGGATCCGTTGCCATCGGATACCATGCGCTGGGTGCTTCGGATGATATTGATATAGCCGCCGAACTTCAGCCAGTTGTTGACTTCGTTGTCGAGTGTCAGCTTGGCCGTATAGCGATTGAACCAGCTATTGATCATAAGACCATTCTGATCCAGGTAGCCTAAGCTGGCGCTGAATTGGGATTTCTCGCTGCCGCCCTGGATATTGATGAAATGGTCATGGGAGAAGGCCGGCTTGTATACTTCTTTTTCCCAATTGGTGTTGTAGAGAGGTTTGTCGTTGGCGTCAAAAAGTTTAGGCAGGCCGATGTGGTTCAAGGGGACGGGCGGGGTCCAGGTGCCACCCAGGGGATCGAATTTGCTGCCATTGGCAAAGGCCTGGTTATAGACCTTGACAAATTCATCCGAATTGAGAGTGGGCAGGTGTCTGTTGAGGACGGCGACGTTGGCATTCCCATCATAGGTCACACGGGTGTCTCCTTTACGGCCGCGCTTGGTGGTGACCATGATGACCCCGTTGGCGCCACGGGCGCCATAGATGGCCGTGGAAGAGGCATCCTTTAAAACTTCCAGGCTGGCTATTTCGTGGGGATTGATCGTATTGATATCTACACCCGTGACCCCGTCGACGACATACAACGGGTCCAGGCTGGAGTTGATGGAGCCGATGCCACGGACGCGAACCTTTGCAGGCTGACCCGGAGCGTTGCTATTGATCATGACGTCCACGCCCGGTATCTTGCCTTCCAGCGCCTGCGAGACATTGGGGACCGGGCGGTCCAGCAGCTGATCGCCTTTAAGGCTGGCTACGGCGCCGGTGAGGTCCGATTTTTTGGCTGTACCATAACCGATGACGACGACGTCGTTGAGGCCGGCCGCTACTTCTGTCAGCCTGATGTTCAGGGTGGTCTGGCTGCCGACGGAGACCGCACGCGGCTGATAGCCTACGGAGGAGAACTGCAATGTAGCTCCTTCATCCGGAACGACGATCTTGAACTTCCCTTCAACGTCGGTGGTGGTTCCGTTGGCGCTGCCGCGGATCGTCACAGATACACCCTGTATGGGGTCTCCCGCAGTATTGGTGACCGTACCCGTGATGGTGCGGACCGTTACTTCTATTTCGGGGGCTTCCGAGGGAATGAGGGAAGGCAGTTTGCTCAGATGACCTTCGGCCTCGGACCTGTCGTTGCGTCGATAAGAGATAACGATGGTATTGCCAACCTGCTCGTATTGCAGGGAGGTATGTCTCAAAAGCGCTTCCAGGATGGTATGCACAGACCGGCCATTCCAGGCAAGATTGAGATTCGCCACCCGCTTGATCTCACGCTTGTTGTAAGCGAAGGTAAAAGGAGTGAGCTTTTGGATCTTTTCCAGGGCCGCCGTCAGCGGTTCGTTCTTCAGTTCCAGAGAAATAAACACTTTGTTGATGTCTTGTCCACTCGCATCCCGAGCGCTTATTAACTGTATGCTGCACAGAAAGATAAGTATTATAAAAAAGCTAATTCGCATACAATAAGGCAACCGTTTTTTGATTTGAATAAGCAGTTCCCGGCGCCCTTCGACAGGGTAAAGCCGCCAGAACGCTGACAATAGAGAAAATGTCATAGTTTTGATTGTTTTAAATGACGAAAACTTGTTTAAGACAGGATACCTTCTTTCTTTCAGACAAAAAGGTATTTTACAACCTGCTCCGGGTTCCAGCCAGGGCAGGTTATTTTATTTTTACGGTTTTATTGCTACTTACATCCTTCGCCCGTCAATTCAAATCCACCACCTGTAGTGAGCCTGTAGTCCATGTTGTTGATCTTCGACAGGACTTTTACGATTTTTTCCAGGGATTCACCTTGTGTAAAAGTGGCGGTTACATGACAGTTTTCAGAGGCGGGGTTTGAGAGGGTGACGTTGACGTGGAACCGCTGTTGCAGTTCATCCACGGCTTCTTTCATGCTGACATCGTTGAACAACAAATAGGGTTTTTTCCAGGCAATCTCTTCTTTGGCATCGACCTGTACTTTTTTCAGCTTGTGATTGACCATGTCTACCATGACCTGTTCGTTACGTTTGAGGATGCTGAAGTCGCCGGTGCCGTTATCGACCTTTACTTTTCCTTTTAGTACGGTGATCGTAAGGTCTTTGTCGTGCGCGTTGATATTAAAGGCGGTGCCCAATACAGTGGTCGTTATAGGGCCGGTGTGGACAATGAAAGGGCGGGTGTCGTGACGGATATCGAAATAGGCTTCTCCTACGAGCGTCACTTCTCTTGTTTTGCCGGAGAATGCCGGATCGAAGTCGATATGGGCATCTTTGTGTAAAAGGATCTTGCTGCCATCTGCCAGGGTGAGACATTGGTCGGGTACAGGCTTGGGTGACTCGGCCAGCCTGGGGACCGTAGTGGTGGTGCGGGAGGAGTAAATGTACCAGGTCAGAAAGGAGACAGATAATAGAAGGACGATCGCAGCAGCGTATCTTAAAAATAACCTGTTGCGTCCGACCAATCTATGGTGCTGCCCGGGCGGGGCGGCGGAAGGCTGCTGCTGGATGATGTATTGTAGTATCCTGTTGGCTGTTTGCGGGTCCTGAAGCCGTGAGGGGACATCCTGCGACCATGTCTCGTCGATGAGCTCTCTGAGGAGCTCGTCGTTCTCCGGGCGCGACAATAGTTGCAACAACTCCTCTGTTTCGGATGGAGTGGATGTTTTTTCATAAAACCTGTGGAACAGGTAAGTCAATCGTTCAGGTACTCCCATGATGCAGTATTACAATAAAGACTGAAAAACCAGCCGATAGGAGTATGGAATATCCAAAAAAACGCACAAGAGCCGCCAACGGTGGCTCGTCCGAAGGACAGACTTTAGCGATATGCGGGAATTGGACTATTTTCCCGGGAAGGCCAATTCCCGTGCATTTTAGCAAATACTCCAGAGGCTGAAAAGCACCAGCAGCGCACTGTCGGAGTGGAAGTGCAGGATATCGCGAAGCGTTTTTAGCGCATGGACGAGATGGGTTTTTACCGTATTGCGGGAAATATTCAGCCGGGAGGCGATCTCTTCATGCTTCATTCCCTGGTGCCGGCTGAGGGTGAATATAAGCTTTTGCTGGGGAGAGAGATGGTCGAGCGCGTGCTGAAGGCGAAGCTGGTTCTCTTTATCGAGGAGCTGGTCTTCTACGAGGTTGGCTTCGGGGTTGAGGAGACGCGCCATCTGCTGGCGGGCGGTAGTTTCCTTAGCCAGCAATTTTAGCATATCGAAAACCTGGTTGCGGGCGATGATAAAGAGCCAGGAGTTGAATTGGAGAATATGGGGGAGCTTGTCGCGTTTGAGCCAGACCTTTAGGAACACCTCCTGTACCAGCTCATCAGCCATCTGGGCGTTGCCGAACAATTGATAAGCATAGGAATAGATCTTGGGCCGATAGTGATGGAAGATGGTCTCGAACGCCCTGCCATTGCCTTCGGCAACGCGGGCAAGCAAGTCAGTCTCGTCATGTAAAGGCAAGGTTCTTATGGTCGTATCTGGGATATTAGTGTCGAACATTACGCTACAAATTGTTTGTAAGCACCTACCAAAATTATTTCAATTTCAGCACTGACCAAATTTATTTGCTTCAACTGGTTTTTCTGTAGATATGTCTAATGATTAATATGGACACAATCATTGAGCGCCAACCCTTGTAGCGACCCAGGCCCAATTTTTAAGAAAAAACTAATGAATTAGTTGGTAAACTAATCGATTAGTAGTAGCTTAGAGAAAAGTTGGAAAAGATGCAGAAGAAGTTAGCCAAAAGAGAAGAGCAGATCATGCATGCCTGCTGGCATTTGGGGCGGGCGTTCATAAAGGACATCATTGCGGAGCTGCCTGACCCCAAGCCTCATTATAATTCCGTGGCGACGATGGTGCGTATCCTGGAGGAGAAGGGGTTCCTGGATCATGAGACATTGGGGAATACGTTCAGGTATTATCCTGTCATTTCGAAGGAGCAGTATCAGCGGCATGCGTTTGATGATATCGTGAAACAATATTTTAATAATTCCTATTCGCGTATGCTGGCATTCTTTGCAAAAGAGCAGAAGATATCGAAGGAAGAAATGAATGAGATATTGGAGATCATCAAAAATCAGAAGAAATGATACCTTATATCTTGCATGTAAGCATTCTTATTGCTGCCGGGGTCCTTTTCTATAGGCTCGCGTTAAAGAGGCTGACGTTCTATGTGCTGAACAGGTGGGTGCTGCTGAGCTGTCTGGTAGCTGCATTTCTGTTGCCGTTGCTGCCGGTGCCGAGGGTGCTGAGCTGGAGGGCCAGGGAGGCTGCCAGGCCGGAGGCTACTGTTGTGGAGACAGCTGCGAAACCCTCGACCTCTGCCATAGTGGAGACCGCCGTTGCCCACCCGAAGACCATTGTAGAGCAGGAGACTATTGCCCAACAGGAGGCTATTGCAAAACCTGCGGCTGCTGCCGGGTCAGCGGCCACTGCAAAACCGGCAACCACTGTCCGTCCGGAGCCTTCTGCCAGACCGGATGTTACTGCCGACTCGAAATCACCCGTCGCCTCCGGGAACACTGCCCGCCTGCTTTTCTATCTCTATTTATCAGGGGTTGTCATACTGGGTCTGAACCTGCTGCGACAAATGATCTTGTTATTGCTCCAACGCTACAAAGGGCCCGTGATCAGGGACGGCCATTACCGCATCGTCACAAGAGCAGGCATGCAGGGGCCTTGTTCATTTGGAAATATCATTTTTATCCATCCCAGTGAATATGATCCCGAGACGTATCAGCAGATATTGCTGCATGAGAAGATCCATGCGGGCGGCTGGCATACGTTGGATATCCTGCTGGCGGAGCTGGGCATCATATTCCAATGGTTCAATCCCTTTATTTGGCTTTTCAGAAGGGAATTGGAAAATAACCTGGAATTCCTCACGGACCGGAATGTGCTCCGGTATCCCGGTGTGGAAAGAGCGGCTTACCAGCTAAGCCTGGTAAAAGTGGCCGCTCCGGATGCATCGGTCAACATTACTTCAAATTATAATCAGTCACTTCTAAAAAGACGTATCATCATGATGAATGCACAAAATTCTTCTCGTCATACTGCCTGGAAGTATTTCTTCCTGCTGCCTCTTTTTGTGGTGCTGGCTGGAGTGCTGAACCGTCCGGCAGCGCTTGCTCAAACTGTCAAAGAGCAACCTTCTTCTCCAGCAAAGCCAAAGAAACCGTCCGCTGCCGAAAAGCCAGCCACTGCACCCACTGTAACGGTAACGACTGCACCGGAGGTAGCTATCCAGGTGACACCTGTTGTGCCTTCCGTCAATGTGACAGTACCGGTGGCGCCCTCCATCTCAGTATCCGTTTCCGACACTTCCAAACCTTCATGGGTTGACAGGACGGAAGGGGCCTGGTTCATCGTCACCAATCAGGATAAAGATAAAAAAGACGATAAGGTAACGATCGAGCTGCGTGGCGAGAACGATGACCACAATTGGAACAGCAGCTTCAGCGTACCCAGGAGCCAGCTCACCTCTCTCAATACCGTAGGTAAAGTGGAATTCTCGCTGACGCGCGAGGCCGGCACGATCCATTTTACCGGACAGTTCGACGGTGAGAAAGGTTTCGGTCATTATAAATTCCAGCCTGATGCCGCCTATCTGGACCATATGCGCCAGAAAAAGCTGGTCGAAAAAGAGGATGAGCTCATGACCTTCTTTATGCTGGATATTAAGAAGAGCTATGTCGATATGCTGCAGACCAATGGTTTTCCGGATATATCCAAGGGGCACCTTATTTCCATGGCTGCCTTGCACGTCGATGAAGATTATATCAAGTCCATACGCGGATCGGGATACAACGATATTTCGGAAAGCCAGCTCATCACGTTCAAAGCCATGAAGATCGATGGCGACTATCTGCGCAAGTTCCCGCCTTCCACACCTGCCCATGACATCGTCACCTACAGGTCCCTTCATATCGACAGCGCTTATGTGGCTTCGCTGAAAAAGGCGGGCTACCCGGACCTTTCGTCCAGGGATATCGTGTCGCTGAAGTCGATGAATGTGGACGGGAGTTATATCAAAGGGTTCAATGACATCGGCTATAAAGATATCCCCGTCCATATGCTGATATCCTTCAAGTCTATGGGTATTACTCCTGAATATGTAAAGAGCTTCCTGGACGTAGGATGTAAGGACATCTCCCGGGAGAACCTTGTATCCATGAAGTCCATGAATATCACACCTGATTATGTTAAGAGTTTTTTGGACCTGGGCTATAAAGATATCACTCCACATCATCTGACCTCGTTGAAAGCAATGAATATTACACCGGAATTCATAAAGGCATTCAATGCCATCGGCTTTAAGGATATCCCGCTGAATCAGCTGAGCTCATTAAAGGCAATGGGGGTCACGCCGGATTATGTTACTAAGATGAAGGAGAAAGGATTTGTTTCCGACGATCTGAACAAATACATCCGTCTGAAGAACGCATTTGACTAGTTTGAATAATCTTTTTTAAAAACCTGTCACCTTAGCGGCAGGTTTTTTACTTTTGCCGAATGGCGGGATCCATATCTCCCGGCAGGAGCCGATAGGGCTGCTTTGGGGGAGCGGCCCCACGGGATGCTACAGCCGCTATTACGGACTTATAGATATTTTCTATTCGATTATAGATAATTATGATCATATTCTATCAGCCCGCCGCAGTACATTTGCACCATCTCAAATTTGACCGGCCGTCAGAAGACAAATGCCGGCGATACACCGACGATTTGCCCGCCTGAGAAACGACAGTCTCATTTCAAAACGAACCAGGGTTCGTTGTCCAAAGCATCATTTTATCGAAAAAAAACAAATCAAATATGTCCAACAGGATTTTATCAATTGGCGAAAAGTTCCCTGCTTTTAAGAAGAAGGCAGTTGTATCCATCGAGAAAGGAAAAGAGTTTGCAGAGTTGACCGAACATTATGCGAGCGCCGAGGGGAAGTGGACGGTGATGTTCTGGTGGCCGAAGGATTTCACATTTGTATGCCCCACAGAGATAGCCGAGTTCAACAAGAAACACAGCGAGTTTTCGGACAGGGATACCGTAGTGATCGGCGCTTCCACGGACTCCGAGTTTGTACATGCTGCCTGGAGAAGGGACCACACTGATCTGCGGGACCTGAAATTCCCCATGCTGGCAGATACTTCCAAGTCACTGGCAGAAGAACTGGGCATCCTGGATAAAGAGGAGAAGATCGCCTATCGTGCAACTTTTATCATCGACCCTCAGGGTATCGTTCGCTGGGTGAGCGTATATGATCTGAATGTAGGCCGCAGCGTGCAGGAAGTGATCCGTGTGCTGGATGCGCTGCAGACGGATGAATTATGTCCCTGCAACTGGAAGAAAGGCGAAGAGACGCTGACTACCCAGCTGAGCCTGAATTAATACTTCCCCCGGCCGCCTCATTAACATGAGGCGGCCTTTTAAAATAATCATATATGAGCACTACAGTAACGCTGCAAAACGAAACATTTCAGAACCTGCTTTTGGAATTGAATATCCCCGATTATGAGCCATCTGCCAATGTCAAAGCTCTTGTTGCAGTGGAGTCCAGGTTTATAAAGGATTTGAAGATCAATGCCGGTAATGTACTTAACAACAATCAACACCTGAACAGGAAGGAGTCCCTGCTGCTGGCGCTGGCGGTGGCTGTGAATGAGAAATTCGTCCTGTTGCAGGAGTCCTTTACGGGGCTGGCAAAGGATGCGGGTGCTACAGATGCGGAGGTGGCCGAGATTATTGCCTGTACCTCGTTGATGAATACGAACAATATATTCTATCGTTTCAGGCACTTTATACAAAAGGATTTTTATACCAATCAGCCGGCTGGTATCAAGATGAGCATTATGGCGAACCCTGTGCTGGGTAAGGAGTTTTTTGAGCTGGTGAGCCTGGTGGTTTCGTCCATCAATGGATGTGAGATGTGTGTAAGCTCACATGAACGGTCTGTTCTTCAGCATGGCAGTTCGGAGTCCCAGGGTTTTGGAGGCGGTGAAGTTGGGGGCTATTATCAAGGGGTTGATCGCGGTGTTAGCGTAGGCTAATGATCGCTGCCAGCTCTTTTTCGCTGGGCAGGCTTGTCATGTATTTTGATACGAAGACATGATGGGCCATGCCAGCCGTGGCATATTTCACCAGTGTCTCATTCCTGTCGGCGCAAAGTATGATCCCTACGGGAAGGTTATCCCCTTCGCATAATTCATTCTCTCACGGCTTCTTTATCCTTACTGAGACCTTTTATCAGCTCTACAAAATAAGAGAAAGACAGCCGGTTTAGAAGCAGGGTAATGGGGTTTTCCCTTTACTCCCTTCTTTTTCAACTTCTCGCTGAGCTTTTTGTACAATTGCTCGCCATATTCCGCCCTGTCCTTTCCATTTTGCTCATACTCGGCCAGGTAATAGCCTATCATCCAGTTCCGCAGGGTAAATGAAGTATTTACCTGCTTTTGGATCTGGGACAGAAAGAACCTGTTTGCCTGTTGGATGGCATTTGCCAGAACTTTGATATCAGTGATCATGGCTTATTAAAAAAGAGGGCGCCTCCCGAGGCGCCCTCTTGAGTGAATCATAAACTATCTGAAGCCCGGCTCCTTTTTCTAACCGATGATCCATTGAGCCGCGTCTTGTCACAGGGCTCTTTTTCGTCATTCCTTTCTTCTTCTATTTCTTCGTTGTCCGCAGGACACTCCGGGTCATCAGGTGGCGGGGTAAGCGCTGGTTTTATGGGATCAGCCTTTGGAGAGTACGGTTTTTGAATTGCCCTTGTCAGTTCTGAATGGATGGTGATCATTTTGTACTCCGGGCAGGCTTCTATGTACATCTTCTCTATTTTGTTGGACTTCGTAAACGTCACGGGATGAATATTGCCTTTTTTAAGGCTATAGAGAAGATTTTGTTTTAGATGGTCGTCCTCCAACTCCCTGATGGGATAGTTGGCCAGGGCCTTCTCCAGATCGTACCCGTATCTTTCTCCGAAATGACGGATCCGATAATTCGTGTTGTTCGGCGTCCTTTCACTAAAAGACAGTTGTAGCCAGGCGTTGTATTCCTGGCCTTCGGCGTCGATCAGATTTTTATATACTGCCCGCCCTTGCAGAAGATTGAAGGCTTCTTTTAGCGTAACTCCCTTCCCTTTGCTGATATAAAAGGTTTGCATTCTATTGCGTTTGGGATCGCTGTCGTATACCAACAATGCATCGTACTTATTAAAATAGTACATGTCATAATTATCCCCCCTTCGAAAATACAGGGTCGCCTGTATAGTACTCCATTCGTCAAAGCAGGCTGCTGTCTTCAATTGGAACTCTTTGACCCCTTTTTGCATTTCCTGTTCCAGCTGCTCATTATGCGTCATAGCCTCTCCGAACCCCAGATATCGGATGCTTTGACGGATGAAACTTAAATTATCATTATTCATACAAATGCTTTTGAATGTTAAAAAATACTAAACCGATGTTCAGACGGGTCTGGACCTCAACAAGGTGAAATTGTCGACAAAGACCTGCAACTTGCGGCCTCCATTTCTTTCCGTCACCTCGATGACCAGACGTTTGCCATCCGGTAGTGTGAATTGTGGCAGCACGATCACACTTTCTTCCCTGCTTTTACCTTTTATCGAATGGACATTCCCATAGGTGTATAAAGCCGGCAGGGAGCGGACTGTCGCGATATTGGCCTTTGCGGCCTTACGGTCCCGCACCAGGAAGCGAACACTGTCTACATCATAGTCGAGGTGAGAATGATTGCCTAATGACAGGCGAAAGAATAAGAGCTTCTCCCGGGAATAGATACCCTTTACCTGGAGGTCCATACGGGACCTCCGGCTGATGAGATAATATATCCTCCGGTGGTCTTTTTGCAGCCTGGAGCAACAGAGCTGGATCTCTTTTTCACTGATGCCGTTTATGCGCTTCGTGATATTTGCCGCTATACGCCGGGGCACGGGTGTTGTTCCGAAGCCCGCATGGGAGACAAATGGATGAAAGGCGAGAAATACAGCTGGAATAATGAAGGATAGTTTCATTGAATAAAATTTTAAGATTAAATAATGTGATTTCAGAGGCTCTTCACGCGGCCGCATAATGAGCACTCTCCAAAGCTAGATCACCGTTAGAGAAAGGAAGGCGCAAAAAGTGGAAAGTTGGCGCAGTGCTGCGTCGAAAAGTGGAAAGTTGGCACAGATTTTTTTAAAAGAGGTGACATTTGTCACTTCTTATTTCTTCCTGATGCGGTGGAGCGATCGGACCGAGCATTTAAGCAGGGACGCAATATGTCTGACAGATACGGATTCCCGGTCATCCAGACCCGGGAAGAGTAGTAGAAAACGGTTGTAGCGTTGTCTGATCGTGCCCGATGTCAACTCATCCCAGTAGTCCATGAACTTCGTGTAATACTCCCAGGTCAGCAGATGACATATATGCTCGAAGGCGTGTGCTCTTTCGCAGAGATCGTATATCTGATGCCGTGAGATAGAGTATACGATACTGTCTTCCATCGCCAATATACTGTGTTTGCTGGGTTCGCCCGTGTGAAAGCTTTTCGGGTCGGTCATCAGGTCATTTTCCTTCATAAACCAGGTGTTCTCCTCCCTGCCTTTGACTTTTTTATGGCTACGGAACAACCCCGATTGGATAAACCAAATTCGATCACAAACGGTATTCATTTCAAGCAGCACCTCTCCCTTTTTCACGCTGTCCCGTTGGAGGTTGCGGCGTATTTGCAGTTCGATGCCTGAAGGTACCTGTACCTTACTGTCCACCTCATTGAGGCGTTGAATAGGGTCATAGTTGGCGGAATTAACAGCATTTTTCTTCATCAGATAAGGTCTTTTTCGTCCTGTTAATATATTAACTGTTCGCATACGGAAAACCGAAAAAATGAAGGAATTGACAGTTTTGCAATAAATTCTCCGTATCTGGCGGCATCTCGTAACTTTGCGGACAGAAAGGACGTGAAAACACCGCATTATGGCAGCAGGAAATAATAACAGGCAAAGGATCGTCATTCTCGGCGCCGGATTTGGCGGCCTGAGGCTGGCAAGGTCGCTCAACGGTACGAATTACGAAGTCTATCTGATCGACAAGCATAATTATCATCAATTCCAGCCCCTCATGTACCAGGTGGCCACGGCCCGCCTGGAGCCGTCCAGCATCTCTTTTCCTTTGAGAAAGGTTTTTCAGCATTCAAAAAATGTCAATATCCGTATCACGGAAGTGAGCAGGATCGACACCGACGCGCGCATCGTATATACTCCCATCGAGGACATCGCTTATGACCGCCTGGTAATTGCTCTGGGATGCACGACCAATTACTTTGGCAACACCCGTATACAATCCAATTCATTTCCCATGAAGTCCGTCCCACAGGCGATGGCGCTTCGCAACAGGATCCTCAAGACCTTCGAGGACACCATCGTGGCAGGGCCGGATGAACTGCAATCCCTTCTCAATTTCGTCATTGTTGGAGGAGGCCCTACGGGGGTGGAGCTGGCAGGCGCCATGGCCGAGATGAAAAAGAATATTCTTCCAAAGGATTATCCAGGCATAGATTTTTCCAGGTTCACCATCTATTTGCTGGAGGGCTCGCCGAATACGCTGAATGCTATGAGTGAGGCATCCAGGACAAAATCCCGGCAATATCTGGAATCACTGGGCGTGATCGTAAAGACCGGCACGGTAGTAGAAGATTATGATGGCAATACTGTGAGGCTGAAAGGAGGCGAGACCATCACGGCCAGGAATCTTATCTGGGCAGCGGGTGTAACAGCCAACACGCTACAGGGCATCCCTGCCGCGAGCATCACCCGCGGCAATCGTCTTATCACCAATCGTTATTGCGAGGTAGAAGGACTTCCCGGCGTATATGCCATCGGGGACATCGCCTATATGACTACCCCAAAATATCCCAATGGGCATCCCCAGCTGGCGAATGTCGCCATTTCGCAAGCCAGCCTGCTGGCCCGTAATTTTAAAAGGGAGCTGAAGGGAAAACCCCGGCTGGAGTTCGAATACCACAATAAAGGTACTATGGCTACCGTGGGTAAGCGAAAAGCTGTGGTAGACCTTCCCGGGTTCAGCTTTCAGGGACTGTTTGCATGGCTGACCTGGATGTTCGTGCATCTGATGCTTATACTCAATGTAAAGAACAGGCTCTTTATTTTCCTCAACTGGATGATGAGCTATTTCGCAAATGATTCTACGTTGAGGCTGATGCTCAAGGCCGATACACAGGGGTAGGGGCGGAGGCTCCCCTCCGGCAAAGGCCAGACGACGTATTTTTCCATATATTTGTCGGGTAATGCACAATCTATTATGGCAGAGATCATTGTTGAATTAAAGCACGCTAATATATACCAGGGCAGCAATCTTATCCTCCAGGACGTGAATATTGTGGTGAATAAAGGGGAGTTCGTGTACCTGGTGGGGAAGACGGGGACCGGTAAGTCGAGCTTGTTAAAGACCCTGTATGGTGACCTGCCTTTGAGGGAAGGAGAGGGGACGGTAGCCAGCTTTACGCTGAAGGATATGGATTGGAAGAAGGTGCCTTATCTGCGCAGGAGCCTGGGTGTGGTATTCCAGGACTTTCAGCTGCTCACGGACAGGAATGTGAATGAAAATCTAAAATTTGTGCTGGAAGCCACGGGCTGGAAAGATGTAAAGCTGATGAATGAAAAGATCGCCGATGTGCTGGACAAAGTGGGGTTGAAGTCGAAAGGTTTTAAAATGCCGTTTGAGATGAGCGGCGGAGAACAGCAGCGTGTGGATATTGCCAGGGCCCTGCTCAATTCTCCCAAGCTGATACTGGCCGATGAGCCCACGGGCAATCTCGATCCCGAGACGGCCGACGAGATCATGCAATTGCTTTTTCAAATATCGCGGGATTATAGCACGACCATCATGATGGCGTCGCACGATTACAGGGTGATCAATAAATTCCCGGCCCGCATGCTGAGGACCGAACGTGGGAAGGTCCTCGACAATGCTTCTATTTCGATGGATTAATTGTTCGCCTCCCAGATGAGCTGCATCAGCTGCCGCGTATTCTTCTCGTTGTTATAGCGGCCTGCCAGATGGGCCTTTCTTTCTTCAATATCTTCTTTTGTAAAAGGACGGGTATATAGCCGGGTGATAAGATCTATCATTCCTTCCGTATTGTCTGCGATGTGACAGGCAGATTCGAGACCGGTGCCTTCCACTGCATCGCGGTTGACGACGGAGTAACGTCCATTGAAAAGGGCGTTGAGCAACTTCATCTTTATACCGGTGCAATTAAAGGAAGGAAGGATATTGACCTGTGCTTTTGTGATGAGGTCCTGGATCTCCTGGTCCGAAGGATTGGGGATAAGACAGGCGTGTGGATGCTGCTCCACCATCCGGGTCAGGCGGGGAGAGGGGTTCTTGCCGGAAATGATCAGCGGCAGATCGAGGCATTGGAACACCTGTTTGAGCAGCCATACCACGGCCTGCTCGTTCTCCGCTACGGAAAGATTGCCGTGGTACAGGCAAAAGCAGCCGGTGCCTTCCCTGCTCACGACCTCGCCGAAAGGAAGGAACACGGGCAATAGCTTTATATTTCCGGCGCCAAACTCCTGGCGGTATTGCTCACAGTCCTTTTCCACCATGGCCAGGATCATTGCCTTGTCCGCGATCTTTTTTTCATATTGTCGCAGGAGGTTGCTCTCGTGCAGATAATACATTTTTTTCAGCAGCGAACGTTCGCAGTAATACAGCTGACGATAGTACTGATATTCGACATTGTGGAGTCGTAAGAACACCCTTCGCTGACTGAAACGGGGATCATTCAACAGGTAGCTGCAATGAATACCTTCCAGCAGGATGGGATGATCGTCGCGTAAAAGATTTTCCAGCAGCTCGCCATTGCTCCGGGAACAGACGATATAGGGCAGCTTGTGCGAAAAACCTTTATGGCCTTCCCTTCGTGCATAATATCTCACTTCTGCACAGTAAGCGTCCAATTCGGCCCGGGCGCCCCTGCCATATTCAAAACAATGGAGGTGGATTTTTACTCCCGCCTCATGAAGGCAACGTATCTTATGAAAAGGATCGACCACCCCCCCGTAATCTGCCGGGTAAGGCACATCCATACATACTATATGTAAATGCTTATCCACTGGGTCAGTTAAGGATCTTTTGATACAAAAGGATCAGTTTTTTTTCTTCTTCCTGCCAGTTGAAATGTCCGGCCGCCTTTCTGCAATTGACTTGTAACGTGTTATATAAATCCATATTGTTCAACAGGCTATTGAGGGCCTCTGCTATATGCCGGATGTCCGGGTTGTCTATTAGAACAGCGATGGGGTACAGATTGTTTATTTCTTTGTAAGCGGGATAATTCATCGCCAGCTGAGGGATGCCGGCATGCATATAGTCGAAGAACCGATTGGCCAGGGAATAATAGTTGCTCAGCCCTTTGTTTTCGAAGAGGGTTATGCCGCACCAGGCTGTTTGGGTCAATTGGCGCAGCTCTTCCGGAGGGAGGGGGCCTTTAAAGATGACCTTTTCGTCCAGGGCGTGCTCCCGGACCAGCTGCCGGGCCTGTTCCATAAAATTGCCCTTGCCGCAGATGACCAGCCGGGCATCCACCTGTTGCATGGCCGGTATCAGTGTTTCGAAGCATCTGCCTTCGTTGACGGCCCCCTGGTAAAGGATGAATCGTTGATGGATACCAGGCATAGCGGCCTCGGGTCGCAGCAGCGGGGTATTGCGGATGACGGCATAGTCGACGCCATACATCTTTGAAAACTCCGTCGCAATGGGTTCATTCACCGTGTAGCCATGCCGGAAGGAGGGTACAAAAGACCGCTCTACCCATTTCCATGCCTTATGGATGGCCGGCCGGGAGACCACCTCCTTCATCTCGCAGAAGAGTTCATGAGCGTCATAGACCCGGGGGATGCGTTTGAGCAGAGCGGCCCAATAACAGGGTATGATGGTATCCAGGTCGATGGCGCAGATACAGTCCATCCGTCTGAAAAAGAGGAAGAACAGCAGCCGGAAGTTATATTCCAGGTAGAAGAGCTTTCCTTTATGGAACAGCAGGCGGAGCCGATGCTGCCGGAAAGGCTGCCGTTGCAGAGGGGAGGAGGAAGGCTCCTCCCGGCCTACCAATACCACGTCATAACCTTCCCGGGACAGGGAGGTGCAGATCCTGATCATTCGCTGATCGTAGGTCAGGTCATTGGTGACGGTGCAGTAGATCCTTTTTTGCATAATATGTGCGAGAGATGCCCTCTGTTAGAAAATTAGCGCATCTCTCGCAAAGCGCTAATGTCTGGCCTTCGGCCTACGGACCCGTGGTCCGTATGGAGGCTGCCGGGCGCATAAAGAAGCGTAAAAAGCCGCCAAATTAACCATTTAGACATATATTTATTATTATTTTTAGCGATTTTTAGACCGATTTTTCAGGAATCTCAAAATAATCAGTACCTTCGCAGGCCAAATTATTCGTTTGGACAGTTTAATAAATAAATAGAGATGCCTTATTTGACTAAAGAAAAGAAAGCGAGTTTCTTTGCAGATTTTGGTGGAAAAGCCACCAATACCGGTTCCATCGAGGGACAGATTGCGTTGTTGACAGAGCGGATCAACCGTATCTCTGAGCATTTGCAAGCCAATAAAAAAGATTTTTCCACCCATCGCGGCCTGATGCAATTGGTGGGTAAAAGAAAGCGTTTGCTGACCTACCTGAGCAAACAAAACCTCCAGGGTTACCGTCAATTGATCGAAAAACTCGGACTCAGAAAATAATCTCATTATGTATATGATCACTATTCCCAACTGACCCCACGGTTGGGAATAGTTTTTTTATACGTGAAGGATTTACTTACATTTTCATTCATTTTTTAACATAGGGATCGCGGCTTCGCTATTTTTCCCGCCCGGTGAGCTCCGATCCTATTAAAGACGAACAGCTATATGCTTTCACAACCCATCAGTGTAACATTTGATATAGGTGGTGGCCGGATGGTCTCCATCGAGACCGGCAAGCTTGCCCGCCAGGCCGATGGTGCAGTTACCGTGCGTCAGGGCAATTGTATCATCCTTGCGACGGTTGTTGCCAATAAGGAGCCCAAGGAAGGACAGGATTTCTTTCCTCTTTCTGTAGATTACCAGGAGAAATTTGCATCGGCCGGGCGTATTCCCGGTAGTTTTTTCAAGCGCGAGGCCAGACTGAACGATTATGAGATCCTGACCAGCCGTCTGATCGACCGTGCGTTGCGCCCTTTGTTCCCCGAAGATTATTTTTGTGATGTACAGGTGCTGCTCAGCCTTGTATCCAGCGATGCGGAAGTCATGCCCGACGCCCTGGCCTGTCTGGCCGCTTCTGCGACGTTGGCCGTATCCGATATTCCCATCAAGGAGATCATCAGCGAAGTGCGTATTGGCCGTGTAGATGGCCAGTTGGTGGTCAATCCCACCCGTACAGAGCTGGAAAAGGCGGATATGGAATTTATCATAGCCGCTACGGATAAGAACCTGATGATGGTGGAAGGAGAAGCTTCCGAATGCAGCGAAGAAGACCTGGTCAAGGCGCTTGAACTGGCACATGATGCCATTCGTATCCAGATCAAGGCGCAAGAAGAGCTGCGTGCCAAGGCTGGTGTCACCGGGAAGAGGGATTATACCAAGCCCGTCGTCAATGAAGAGCTGCAGCAGAAAGTAACTGCTTTTGCCAAGGACCGTATCTATCAGATATCCCGTGCCGGCAGCAGCAAGCACGAACGCAGCGACGCCTATGACCTGCTGAAGGAAGAGCTGATCGCCAGCCTGGGTGAAGAAGTCACCGACGCAGACAAGAAGCTGGCTAAAAAATATTATTCCGACCTGCAATGGGAAGTTGTAAGGAACATGATCCTGGACGATCGTATCCGCCTGGATGGCCGTCAGCTGGATCAGGTCCGCCCCCTGGCTATGGAAGTGGATCCCCTGCCAACGCCTCATGGCTCTTCTCTTTTCACGCGCGGAGAGACTCAGTCCCTTACCACGGTCACCTTAGGTACGCCTTTGGATGAGCTGCTGGTGGAGAGCGCTGCCAAATCATTCGACTCGAAATTCTTCCTTCACTATAATTTCCCTCCCTTCAGCACCGGCGAAGTCAAGATGATGAGAGGACAAAGCCGCCGGGAAGTAGGACATGGCAACCTGGCCATGCGCAGCCTGAAGCAAATGATGCCAGGCAGCGATTATCCTTATACTGTGCGTGTAGTGAGCGATATTTTAGAATCCAATGGATCGTCCTCCATGGCGACCGTTTGCGCCGGCAGCCTTGCCCTGATGGATGCAGGTGTACCGTTCCCCAAGCATGTCAGCGGTGTGGCGATGGGTCTTATCACCCGTCCCGCCGATGGGAAATATGCTATCTTGACAGATATCTTAGGTGATGAAGATCACTTAGGGGATATGGACTTCAAAGTCACCGGTACCCGTGAGGGCATCTGTGGCGTACAGATGGACATAAAGGTTGACGGTTTGAGCATGGACACCATGCGCGCGGCGCTGGAACAGGCCCGTAAAGGCCGTATGCATATCCTGGACGCCATGTATGAGTGTATGCCCGCAGCGCGCCCCGATGTGAAACCGCATGCTCCGAGAATGGTGAAGATCTTTATCGACAAGGAATTCATCGGCGCCGTCATCGGACCACAAGGGAAGATCATCCAGGAGATACAAAGGGAGACAGGCACTACCATCAACCTGGAAGAGGTTGGCAATTTTGGCGAGGTCAGCATATTCAGCCCTGCCAAGGAAGGGCTGGACAAGGCCGTGGCCTGGATCAAGGGCATCGTCGCGCAGCCGGAAGTCGGCTCTGTATACGAAGCAAAGGTGAAGTCCGTCATGCCATACGGCGCTTTTGTGGAATTCCTGCCCGGCAAGCAAGGCCTGCTTCACATCAGTGAAGTGAGCCACAAGCGGCTTGAAACGCTGGATGGTGTCCTGAAAGAAGGGGACAGCGTAAAGGTGAAGCTCATTGGCCTGGACCAGAAGACAGGTAAGTTCAAGCTGAGCCGCAAGGTGCTTATTACGAAGCCTGATGCTCCTGCCGGTGCCGGTAAGCCCGCAGGTGGTCCGCAGGCTCCCCAAGGTACCCAGCAATAATCTATTAGCTTTTATAACAAGGTCTGTAGTTGTATACTGCAGACCTTTTCTATTTATCTTATGCATCTTCATATCACCATACCTGCTGCTGATGTTTCCGTCCAGGAAATACTGATAGCCCGGCTGGAAGACCTCGGGTACGATGGTTTCCAACAGGAAGACAGCCATCTCGACGCCTATGTCCAGGAGGAAAAATTCAATGCCGCCGAGCTCGGGGAGCTACTGTCCCGCTGGCAGCTCGGCTATACGAGTCAGGGTGTACCCGAAAAGAACTGGAATGAAGAGTGGGAAAAAAATTTTCAGCCCGTGATCATCGGCGACTTCTGCGCCGTAAGAGCATCTTTTCATACGCCCATTACAAATGTGACGCACGAGCTGGTGATCACACCCAAAATGAGCTTTGGCACCGGACATCATGCTACCACCTATATGATGATAAAAGCCATGCAGCACCTGGATCTAAGGGGAAAGAGCGTCCTGGATTTCGGCACCGGCACCGGAGTGCTGGCGATATTGGCGGAAAGACTGGGAGCGGGAGAGGTGCTGGCCATCGACCATGATCCGTGGAGTATCGACAATGCCCGGGAGAACATAGAGGAAAACCACAACCAGCGTGTGAGGGTCAAGCAAATGGATACCATCCCCGATAATCGCTTGTTTGACATTATATTAGCGAATATCAACAAGCATGTTATCCTGAAGGAACTCTCCCGGATGAAACAACAATTGAAGGATGGGGGCGTTATATTATTGAGCGGCCTCCTGCATGAGGATTCGCAAGATGTTGAAAATGAGGCGCTTAAAAATGATCTCCCAATATCCGAAAGGTTGAGCGAAGGCAACTGGATCTGTTTAAAGCTTGTAAAATGAGACATGTCGCCCGGGGCCGTGAAGTATTGGAGTCTTTTTTTAAGTATATTTGTTATCCAACTTTAACTCAACCATTCGATGAAGGAAGTTCTACTTATACTTCTGGCTTACCTTATTGGTTCAATTCCTACCGCCGTCTGGGTTAGCAGGGGCTTTTTTGGCATCGATATCCGGGAATATGGAAGTGGGAATGCTGGGGCGACGAATACTTTCCGGGTCCTGGGTTCGAGATGGGGCACCTTTGTGATGTCCATCGATGTCATCAAGGGGGTCATTGCCACAAGCCTGTACATTCTGGTGCCATATTATCTCCATGACGAGACGGAAAGGACCAATTTTATGGTCGGTCTCGGTCTGGCGGCCGTTGTAGGCCATATTTTCCCCATTTGGGCTGATTTCAGGGGAGGGAAGGGGGTTGCTACTCTTTTTGGAATGATCCTCGCTATCCAGCCGTTGGCCGCTGTATGTTGTGTGGCCGTATTTCTCCTGGTGCTGTATCTAACCCGTTTTGTTTCGCTGAGCTCAATATTGGCCAGTGTGGCCTTTGCAGTGTTCATCCTCTATATTTTTGACGCAAAAGAGACCTTATACCGGGGTTTTGCCATTGCGGTAGCCCTTATGGTCGTCCTAACCCATCAAAAGAACATTACCCGTCTGCTGAGAGGCAGTGAGAACAAAGTACCCATCTTTAAGTACCGGGATCGCCGTCGTCAGCGCAGACATGGCGGAGCGAAGGCTAATGATTAACATATTCAATTAATTTTTCGTAAATTTGCCACCCTGCATTTTAGATGCAATGGTTTCGATTCTCTTAACTGAAAATTAAAAATTCAGGAAGATGCTCCCAACTTTACTGGAAAAATTGCAGCTAAAGGACGAGAAAAACCTGTTGATACAGGGGCTGCCGTCCGCCATCGAAAAGCAATTTGCAAAACTGGCTTTTGCCAAGAATCTCACCCCCCTGTTAAAAAGTAAAAAGATAGATTTTGCCCTCGTATTTGCAGTCAATGAGCTGCAGCTGCGCGGCATTGTCTGTGAAGTGTTGCCTGCGTTGCAGAAAGGGGCTAAGTTTTGGGTCGCCTATCCCAAGATAGGGTCCAAGATCGCTACAACCCTGAACAGGGAGTGTAGCTGGGAATGCGTTACCAGTGCCGGTTATGAGACCTTCCGCCAGGTGGCGCTGGATCATGTATGGATGGCTGTCCAGTTCAGGAAAGCCGAGCCTGTGGTATTCCTCGAGAGCGAGGCAGTATTGGGAGAGGCCGGTGTCGAAGTGCTGGAGAGAAAGCCCCGTACAAGGCGTCTGGAGCGCGCTAAATAAGACTCTTTACAACTTCGATAATGTTTCCCGGTGTGTGGCTACACACCGGGCGTTCTACCTATGGTTTATGGGTATTTTTGGCCCATATTTCAGCCCCCAGACGCCATCATGTATCTTTGACCCGTCCTCTCTGGTAGCGTTAACTATTATTCCTCTGGCGAACAAATGTTTCGCGCGCTAAGGCTTCCTGATTATTAGACCGGCCATATGATTTCGAGGACCTGCTTACCCGGGACCCCCTTTTTTGTGAACAGCGATATGCTTTTAAGTACTTTTCATGGCAGTTTTTAGCAAGCAAGGTCTAATAACGGAGCTATTGGATAGGATAGAGCTTATAAAAGCCAGCACCCAGCCCTTCCTCCGCCTGACAGATCAACAATTAATCTTCAGCCCTGCTCCCGATAAATGGTGTATTGCAGAGGTATTTGGCCATTTGAATATTGCGCACGATGGGTATATCCGGGGCATGCTGTCCCGTGTGACCCTGGCTCCCGATGTAAAAATGGAAAGCTATCGCAGCGGCTGGCTGGGCGACTGGCTATATAACAGGATCATGCCCAGGTCCGACGGCAGCGTCTTCAGGATACCTTCTCCCAGGCGTCTGCATGCAAGGAAGAAAGGGCTGGATGGACGCGAGGAGCTGAACCGTTTCCTCCAGCAGTGTGATGCGCTCGATGATATTCTTCGTCATGTATCCACCAAAGATCTGCAACGCATCAAAATCCCTTTTACCATATCAAGGTTTGTACGACTACAGTTGGGAGACATGCTCCGCTACCTGGTGGCGCATAATGAGCGGCATTTGCTGCAGGCGCACCGGGTGATGAGCCTGGTACCTGCTATTTGACGATGACGGTGCCGAGATGCTGCATCAGATCCCTTTCCAGCTTTTTGAGATGCAGGTGTGTCTGCAGAAGCACCATTTGCTCTTCATCTGTATGAGGTTTGGAAAGATCCTGCTGGTTTTCTTCCATCAGCCGTTTGATCTTACGCAATTTGAGATACCCCATGGTAGAGAGTACGTCCTCCTTATAAAGGTCATCCCGGGTGGCTATTTTTCCGTCGAAATGCTCCTTCCAATTAAGGCTGAGCTCATGATGGAAGTCCATGATGGAGACGGCCAGGGTGCTTAGCTCCTGGTCCTCGTGATAGAGGAAGCTCTTGATAGTAGGCTCGAGCCCTTCTTCGTACCAATTCTTATAAATATCCAGGATCTTCAGCAGCCGGGCGTTGTCGATGAGGTCATAGATATCGGCTGACGCCGTGAATATATAATCTGCGACGGAAGTGTTCTCATCCCATGGGCGCAGCCCGAAGTCAAGCAGGCTGCGGATCATGCCTCTTTCATTCTGCTCGTGCTTGAAGAGCAGGTTGATGGACTCCTCATCGCCGGGCAAAGGCATTCCCTCCCCGTCCTGCGGGAGCGGCATGTCTTCGGGGGAGGACGGGGCGGCTGCTGCCGCCTTGCTTTCCTGTTTGGCTATCCTGTCGCGGATGAATTTGTTCACCAGCGCCTGTAGACCTGTCTCTTCGATACGCAGTATTTCGGAACACTGGCGGATATAGTCCTGACGTTTGGTAAAATCTTCGGCCTTATTGATCCTGGCGATGGTCTCGGCCACCTGGTTTACTACTTCCGCCCGCCGGTTCGTATCCGTTCCTGCATCCTTCAATGCCACTTCCAGCTGAAAGAGGATGAAGTCCTTTTTGGCAGCCGCTACGAATTCCCGGAATGCGGCTGCGCCAACCTTCCGCACATAGCTGTCCGGGTCTTCCTTATCCGGGATGAGCACCAGCTTTACATCCAGGCTTTCTTCCAGGGCCATATCCAGTCCACGCAGGGCCGCCTTGATACCGGCGCTGTCACCGTCATAGATGATGGTGAGGTGATTGGTATATTTCTTTATCAGCCTGAGCTGATCCACGGTGAGCGAGGTCCCGCCGCTGGCCACTACATTCTCGATCCCTGCCTGATGAAGAGAAATAACGTCCGTATAGCCTTCTACCAGCAGACATTCATCCTGCCGGTCGATCGCCTGCCTGGCCAGCCAGGAGCCGTAGAGTATCTTGCTTTTGACATAGATCTCATTTTCCGGCGTGTTGATATATTTGGGAGCCTTGTCGTTGCTTTTGATGATACGGGCGCCGAAGCCGATGGTCTTCCCCGTCTGGTTGTGAATAGGGAATATGATACGTCCCCGGTAGTTATCCACAGGCTTGTCATCGCGTACTACGACGAGACCGCTTTTCTGAAGATATTCCAGGTTGTATTGGGCAGAGAGCGCTGCCCTGGCAAAGGCGTCCCGTTGTTCGGGGCTGTACCCGAGATTAAATTTACGGATGATGTCATCGTTGAATCCCCGCTGGCGCAGGTAGCTGAGCCCGATGTCCTGTCCTTCCTCCGACTGGAGCAGGGTGTCATGGAACCACTTGCCGGCAAAACCATTCAGGATATAGAGACTGTCCGCTACCTGCTGCTGCTGGCGCAACTCGGGGCTCACCTCTTTTTCTTCTATCTCCACATTGTATTTGGCGGCCAGCCACCGGAGGGCTTCAGCATAGGAATATTTCTCATGCTCCATCAAAAAGCTGATGGTATTGCCGCTGCGCCCGCAGCCAAAGCATTTGTAAATCTCCTTAACGGGCGAGACCGTGAAGGAAGGGGTCTTTTCGTTGTGAAAAGGACAGAGGCCAAGGTAGTTGGTCCCACGTTTTTTCAGGCGCACGAAACTGCCTACTATCTCGATGATATCGATCCTGCTGAGTATCTGTTGTATGGTCTGCTGGGAGATCATTCGTCGTAATTCCTTGTTCTTTCCGAACGGGCCGGAGGCTCGTTGTCCGGACATTATGCAGGCAAATGTTTATCAAGTGCTTATAATGTTCGGAGAGGCTAAAGATAACCGTAATTTATGTATAAAACCGAGTAGTTTTACCTATAATAAAACTACCCCTTTTTTCGCTATATATTAAAACTATTTATCCTTTGAAGACTGGTATGAATTCCGTACTCTATATGATCGTATCTAACATTGCCATCCTGAGCTGCCTGGTCCCATTCCTAATGCTTCTGTCCAGGAAAATGAGACAGGTGACCACGTTCCGGGTCCTGGGCGTCTTTTGGTTGTTGAACGGGTTAATTCATTTTTCAGATATTTATTTCTTTCTTTCCTTCAAGGACAGTAAGCTGGATCAGCTGCTGAACTATTACACCCTGCTGGATACGCCGCTGGCGCTGTTGATATTTGCCTGTGCCTCCTGGGGCAGGCACAGAAGGACATTGCTGCTAAGCATTTTTTTATTTGCCGTCCTGGAAGTGGTGATCATCGGCTGGAAAGGATATGAGACCGTCTCGGGATTCATTTTTACCGGGTTCGGGGTATTTGTAGTGATCGTCTACAGCATCATCGCCCTGGTACAATATATGAGAAAGATGGAGTACACATCCTTTGAGAACAGCATGATATTTATTTATGTGGCCATGCTCTTCGCCTATGGGAGTTTCCTGATCATTTCCCTGTTCCTGCATATCCGGGGGAATACGCCAGGCAATAGCCGGGACAGCTATCTGTTGTATTATATCAGCATGCTGATATCTGCTGTCATTACGTCCCTGGGTTTATGGAGCTATGGGCTGCGCCGTCATCCAAGAATGGCTCATTCCTCGTCCTCTTCATAGTTATAAGTGCCCTGGTTGTCGTTATAGATAGACTCCCAGGCCCTCACTTTGTCCTCTTCCAGCAATTCCAGGATATCAAAGATGGGATCCGTTTTTTTCCTCCATTCAATGAGGGTGGTATCGGCATATTTTGATATGTACATACAATGGTCAGTCTCCATGTTGACTTTGATGAGTCCGACAGGCCCTTCCTCTTTTTCCTGTATCAGGTAATAACAACCTTTTTCCAACAACGCATACGAATACATACATCACCTTTTTTAAAAAGTTCAACAATACAGAATAATAAATGGGTAATAAGTAAAACTAAAGTCTGTCATTTGGACTACGAACCTGTGGTTCGTTTGGACCTGAAGAATTTAATGGGGGAAGTAGTTTCATCAGGGTCGGACAACAAAATTACGATTTTTAGGATTGAAAAAGGAAAGAAGCAGGGTAAGGAGGGGTGTTTACAGAAAATTAATTTTATTGTAATGATAATCAATCATCTGCGAAAAATGACCCCTTTGCGACCCCGCTATTTTAAAAATAAAATAAAAATGGAGGTTATCCCCGATTGCATTCAACTATTTGGGTAGAATGCTGGGTTTTATTTATAGGAATGTCTCGATCTATTGAAATTTATTTAAAACGGGTATATTAGAATTAATGAAATGTTAATTAACCCTGTTTTAATTTGAAATTAGAAATATATTTGTACGCACCATCTAAAACTGACTAACATGAGAAACACACTTCAGTACCACAGGGTAAATCTGCCCATTTTTGAACGATCACATCCACTTCAAGACGTTCCCATCACATTCTAGCACAGATCCTTTGGTTCCCTTGCAAACAGGACATGGTTGTCCCGGGAGTATGCCCATTTTCCGTCATGAGAACTACTTGATAAATATAGTTTTTTAAACCTTCTAATTGTAAAACATGAGAAAACTGCTTAGTATGACGCTTGTCATGCTCCTGATCGTCGCTGGTCAGGTCATGGCGCAAACCCGTATGATCACGGGTAAGATAACGGATGCCAGCGGGGCTGCTGTCCCCAATGCCACCATTCTGGTAAAAGGCAGCAGTGTTGGTACGAGCACTGCCTCCGACGGTACTTTTTCATTAGCTATTCCATCCACTGCAAAAATGCTTGTTATTTCTTCTGTCGGCATGAGCACCATGGAGTTGAACATCGGCAACAGGGGAGTTTTCAATGTCACGCTCACCAATGCGGAGAAAGGACTTACCGAAGTGGTGGTAACTGCCCTGGGTATCAAGAAGGATAAGAAGACCCTTGGCTATGGTGTTACCAACCTCAAGGCGGATGAAGTGACCACGGCGCACACCACCAACGTCACGAATGCCCTGGAAGGAAAGATCCCGGGTGTGCGGATCAGCGGCAGCGGTGGTTCTTTCACCGGGTCGAGCATTATCATCAGGGGTTTTACGACGTTCACGGGTTCCAATCAGCCCCTGTTCGTAGTGGATGGTGTGCCTATCGACAATGGCGGCGGTAACTCCCCGCTGCAGACGGGCCCCACCGTATCCAACCGTGGCATCGACATCAACCAGGAAGATATCGATAATATTTCCGTGTTGAAGGGGCCTTCAGCCGCCGCGCTGTATGGTTCAAGAGCTGCCGCCGGCGCTATTCTTATCACGACAAAAAGGGGTAAGTTGGGGCAAAGAGGTACTATCGAAGCCTATACCAGCTATGGCGCGGAGAAGGTAAACAGGTTCCCCGACTATCAGAACCAATATGCCCAGGGTGATAAGGGGGTTTATAATCCCCTTTCTCAGAACTCCTGGGGGCCGCTGATCACGGGTCAGACAGTAACCAATGCGTTTGGCAACCAGGAGCAGCTGAAAGCATATCCCAACAACGTAAAAGACATGTTCCGTACAGCCCAGAACCTCCAGGAAAACCTCAGCTTTTCCGGTGGCAGTGACAGGAACTCCTTCAGGTTTTCTTATGGGTTTACAGACAACTCCGGTGTGCTGGACAACAACCGTCTAAAAAGGCATAACCTCAGCATCAACACTTCGTCCCAGATCAACAACAAGCTGACTGTTGCTATCTCCGCCAACTACACCAACAATACTTCCCGCAGGACACAGCAGGGCAACCAGCTAAGCAATCCGCTGTTCCGTGGATGGCTGACGCCCCGCAGCTATGACCTGACGGGGCTGCCTTTCCAGAATGCAGCGGGCGACCAGCTATATCCGCTGGGTGAGGACAATCCCTATTGGAGCATTCAGAACAACCGCTACCGCGACGAGATCAACCGTCTGTTCGGTAACGTTTCGGTCAATCTGAAGCTCATGCCCTGGCTGACCTTCGACTACAGACTGGGTACGGACGTATATTGGACCTTCCGCCATGGTTATGACCAGATAGGTATACGCGGACAGGGCAATACGGCCAATACGGCTAACAACACCAGCCCCTTCACGGGAGTTGGTCCTGCGGGTAGAGCGGGCGGCATACTAGAGGTCCGTAACTCCTACCGGAGCTGGAACTCTACCGGTTACTTCACGGCTACGAAGAGGATCAATGATTTCAACCTGACGGGTATTGTGGGTAACGAGACTTATCAGACCTATACGATGTCAAATCAGACCATCGGCTATAATCTGGTCGTAAAAGACTATGAGAACCTTAAAGGGAACACAACGACCTACCTCCCATCGGTCAGTTCGGTAACCAGCCGTTTGGTAGGGGTATATGGCGATTTCACGATAGCCTATAAGTCTATAGCCAGCATAAATGCTACTGTTCGTAACGACTGGTCCTCTACTTTTAAGGCCGATAGATATTCCTATCTGTACAATGCTGTGTCGGCTTCCATTAACTTCACGGAATTATTCCCTACGCTGAGGAACAATATCATCGAGAATATCAAGATCAATGGGAACATCGCAAAGGTCGGCAAGGCGGGTGATTTTGTATACGCCACGGACACTTATTTCATACCCGCCAGTTCCTCGGACGGATTTGGCCCTACCATTAATTTCCCCTTCAACGGGCAAGCAGGCTTCACGTTGGACGATCAAGCGGGCAATTCGAAGCTCGGGCCCGAGTTTACGACCAACCGGGAGTTGGGATTCAACCTGGGCTTTTTCAAGAATCGGATCAGCATAGAAGGAGCCATTTATAAACAAAAATCGCGCAATCTGATCTTTGCAGTGCCCGTCTCCAATGCATCTGGCATCGGTTCGGTGGTAATGAATGCAGGTTCGCTTTCCAATACGGGTTTTGAGCTGGCCGTGAACGTTACACCCGTCCAGACCAAGGACTTCACCTGGAATATCAATTGGAACTATACCAAGCTGAAAAGCACTGTAGATGATCTGGCTCCGGGCGTCGAGAATATATTTTTAGGTGGATTTACAACACCGAATATTCGTTTGGTGAAAGGAGATGAGTATGGCCAGATCTATGGCAGCGCCTATCAACGTGACACCAAGACGGGAAAGATGCTGATCAACCCTGCTACCGGTTTGCCGCTTGTCACATCTGGTGTACAGAAGATCGGCAACCCCAATCCCAAATGGTTGATGGGGCTGACCAACACCGTGAGCTACAAGGGGATTACGCTCAGTGTCCTGCTGGATATCCGTCATGGCGGTCAGCAGTATTCCAGGAATATCAAGGATCTGCGTGCCAACGGTACGGTGAAGGAAACTGCAGCAATACCCAGGCTTAACGCGGACGGCACTCCGGCCAAACCTTATGTGTTCGACGGGGTATACTCCACCACGGGGGAGCAGGATACTACTCATGTCACTGCGCAAAATTATTGGGGCAACAGCGGTAAATATGTGGCTGCGGAAGGTTTTATCGTAGATGCGTCCTGGTTCCGTATAAGAGAGGCGTCTTTGAGCTATCACCTGCCTTCCAGCCTTTATCATAAGACGCCATTCACCCACATCGATATCAGCATCTATGGACGTAACCTGTTGCTGCGTGCACCCAACTATCCGCATCTCGACCCCGAGCAGAATGCATTGGGGATAAGCAATGCAGTAGGTTTGGAATTCAATGCCCTGCCACAGACGAGGTCCATGGGCGTAGCGCTGAAATTTGGTTTATAATCCACCACAAAACATCTTAATATGAAAAGAGCTTATATAAAGATCCTATTTCTCTCTGCGGGTGTGCTATCCATTACCTCCTGCAGGAAATTCCTCGATATCAATAAGGACCCCGATAATATCTCGGACGCTCCTATAGCGCAGCTATTGACCTCCGCGCAGGTGAACCTGGGTTTCGAAGGCGGCAGCGACCTGTTCAGATACAGCACGCTCATTGCACAGCAAATGTCCGGCCAGGCCTCGCAGCCCAATCAGACCTATGAGTATGACCGCTATAATATCCAGGGCAGTGATGAGAATAACCTGTGGAGCAGCATGAACTCCTCAACCCTGAGCGATATCGAGCTGATCATTAAAAAAGCGTCTTCTACCAGCAGCCCTTACTATGGCGGTATTGCCAAGATCATGAAGGCGTACGAATATTCCCTTATGGTGGATGCCTGGGGATCTGTGCCCTATTCGGAAGCGCAGCAGCTGGATAAGAACACACAGCCCAAGTACGATAAGGGCGAGGACATTTATACAGCCATCCTGCAATTGCTGACGGATGCCGTTGCCGACCTGAATGCGGCGTCCAGCACCTATACGCCGGGCCTCAACTCCGTGATCTTTACCAACGGCGATTTCAGCCAGGTAAAAGGCAACTGGATCAAACTGGCCAATACGCTGAAGCTTCGTTTGTATCTGCATTACAGCAAAAAGGACAAGACCTTTGCCGTAAGCCAGATGACGTCCCTGATCAATAGCGCCGGCATTACATTCATGGCATCTACGGCTGACAATTTCCAGATGCCTTTCTTTAACCTGCCTAAGCAGCAGAACCCTATCCAGCAATTCGAGGCCAGCCGCGCCGATTACCTGTTTGCCAACGACAGGATGGTGAGCATGATGGTTGGTAAGTCCGACCCCCGTCTACCATTCTATTTTACGCCTTTCCCCTTCAATTCCTCGCCCGCAACCTACAAGGGTGTTAAGCCCGGTGATCCGACAGGTATCAACTATTCCAGGGTCCACACGTATTTGCGCGGTGCAGCAACGGGTAATCCCAGTATGCGGCCCGGCGGTGGTATACTGGCCGGCGCCTATGTTTATTCGGGCGATGCTCCGATACGCATGCTGACCTACAAGGAGTATTGCTTTATCCGTGCGGAAGCCGCGTTGTATGGCGCTCCCGGGGATCCGCAGGACTGGTTTACCAAGGGTATTACGGCTTCCATGCAGGATGCGGGAGTCGCGGCGGGAGATATTGCAACGTACCTGACTGCCAATGGGACATTGGCGGGCACGGATGATCAGAAGCTGCAGCAGATCATCGAAGAGAAGTACGTGGCTATATTCGGCGAGTCGATGGAGCCCTGGACTGACTTTAGAAGAACGGGTTATCCTACATTGACAGCACCCAGCGATGCCGTGATGAGCACCGTACCTAGATCTCTCTTTTATCCCCAGTCGGAGATAGATCTCAACCCCAATGCGCCTGCACAAAAGGCCGATCTTACACAGAAAGTATTTTGGGATAATTAAAAATTGTAATAGGCCCTCCACCTGGAGGGCCTATTAGCTTTACTAGACCACTTATCCTACAGCATCTTACTTCTCCAGTTTAATTTCCCCTGCATCCGCGGCCTGCCCATCCGTGACGGTGATGCCGTCCTTCGCTGCATTCTTATAGGGAGGCTTTGCTTCGATGATCACTTTATATGAGCCAGGCTTGGCATCGGTGATCTCATAAGAACCGTTTATAACAGGCGCTCTTAATGTATCCGTCGACGACTCGGCCCAGGCGCGAACGCCTCCTTCCGCCGGAGAGACCGTCCCTTTGATAGAACCACTTCTCAGGCTGTTGAAAGCAAATAGTCCAGCTGCGGCAAATGTTATTGCCGCGAGTTTAATACCCGTGAATTTCATACTTAGAGAATTTAAAGAGTGAACAATTATTGATTATTTTCCCGAAAACACAAAATCACACTACGCATCAGGGAGGGCATTCTGGAGATATGAAAACAAGGACTATGCCATAATTTTTTCGGAGAGTGGGCCCAACGCACGGGTCAGTGTGGAAATAATTCTACAGGAATAATAATTGTATTACGAATGCTCGTTGACGTTATATCGCTAAAAGTGCCGTAAATACTGGATTTCGGCGATTGGCGGGGAATCGCGTAATGCATCCCGAAGCAAGCTGCGAAAAAAATAATTTTAACTTCTCTTAACATTTGCAAGGTGCGGCGGGACATTTACAATGCTGCTATGCGTCCATTGTCCAGTCGTAAGAAGCGATCCACGACGTCCGGGATCTCTTCTTTGTAGTGGCTTACATAGATGAGCGTCGTGCCGAAGGCCTCGCAGAGAAGGCCTATCAGCTGTCGAAAGTAGCTTGTCCGCTCTTCATCCAGCCCCTGGCAGGGTTCGTCGAGGATCAGCATGGGAGGGTTCTTGATGAGGGCGCGGGCCAGCAGGACCATGCGTTGTTGTCCTGTGGAAAGCTGTGCCAGCCTGGATGCACGCAGATCCCCGAGGGACAGAAGCTTCATCCAGAGGCTGACTTGCAGGGTCTGCTCGTCCGTCAGGGGCCGGAAGAGACCGATGGTATCAAACAGCCCGCTGGCAATGACCTGGAAGCAGGTGGCGCCATAGTCGAAATAAAGATGCAGCTCAGGGGAGACAAAGCCAATTTTCTGTTTGACCTCCCAGATCGTTTCACCGGTGCCGCGCCGTCTGTCGAAGAGCCGAATATCGTTGGCATAGGCCTGGGGATTATCCGCGGTGATTAGGCTCAGGAGGGTGGATTTGCCGGCGCCATTGGGGCCGCTGACATTCCATCTTTCCCCTTTTTTTACTTCCCAGTCGATGTGTTCCAACAATGTCTTCTCGCCGTAGTATACATGGACGTTTGTCATTTTCACGGCTGTGGAGAAGGTAGCGGGCGATGCGTATTGCTGCAGCTGCTGCAGGATGTCCGTATCCAGCCGGACGTCCCGGACGGTTGTGGCGCCCGGGTGAAATTGCTCTTTCGGTCCCTGGAACGTCCATTTGCCTTCTTCCAGCCGGGCAACATGTGTAATGGAGGCCGGCAATTCCCGGGAGGAAGTGATGAGCAGGAGCTGGATGCCTTTTGCAGCCAGCATATTTATAATATGATGCAGGGTTGCTCTTCCTTCCGTGTCCAGGCCAAGGAAAGGGTTGTCCAGGATGAGCAGGTCGGGATTTTCCAGGAGGGCGATGGCCAGCTGTACCCTTTTGTTCTCGCCGTTGGATAATTGGATCAGGGGTCTTGCCAGCAGGGGGCGGATGTGCAGGTTGTCCAGTCCTTCCCAGCTCAACAGGTCCTGACCGGCGGCGGAAGCGTATGGCGTAAGCTCCTGAGCCACCGTGATCGTCTGTTCCGCATCGGAGGCGTTGAAGCGTTGTTGATAATAGAGATCGGTGGTGCCGCTGCGGTTTAAAAACCGGTGTTGCTGTTCGACAATAGCACTATTCACGGGTTTAAAGAAGGTTAATTGTCCACTATGGAAGTGCCGGCCCATCAGGGTATGCGCCAGGACAGATTTGCCGCTGCCGGAGGCGCCGGTGATGGCCCATTGCTGACCGCGTAATATATTCAAATACAAATTGTTAAGTACTTGTCGCCCGCCTATTGTCACCGTCAGACCTTCCAGGGATAGAAAATTATCAGCCATGGCACGAATGTAAGGCTCAAAGTGTTATGAAGCGTTATGCACAATGTGTAGAAATTGAAATAAGACCGCTCTAAATTCGTTTGCCTATATTTGGCATCTTGATCGGAACCGATATGGCAGAAAAATCTAATTTGTTCGAGTACACGGAAGAAAGCATCAAAAGTCTTGATTGGCGGGAACATATACGCCTGCGCCCCGGTATGTATATAGGTAAATTAGGGGATGGCAGTAGTCCGGACGATGGTATTTATGTCCTGATCAAAGAGGTGATCGACAACTGTATAGATGAGCATACCATGGGGTATGGCAAGCAGGTTGATCTGACCATCGATCAAAAGAGCGTTACCATCCGTGACTATGGCCGGGGTATTCCTTTGGGAAAGGTGGTGGATGTGGTTTCCAAGATCAATACAGGGGCTAAATATGATAGCAAGGCATTTCAGAAGTCCGTGGGTCTCAATGGAGTAGGTACGAAGGCCGTGAATGCTCTCAGCCAATACTTCAAAGTGACGGCCTACAGGGAAGGAAAGGAGAAGGCCGCTGAATTTGCCAAGGGAGTGCTTACAAAGGAGTTCAAGGAAGCAAAATCCAGCGAGTCCAATGGCACGCTGGTGACCTTTATCCCGGACGAGACGGTGTTCAAGCATTTCCACTTCAAGCATGAGTACCTGGAGAACCAAATATGGAATTACTGTTATCTCAACGCGGGGCTGATCATCAACTTCAACGGTAAGAAATACGTGTCGAAGGACGGTCTGCTGGACCTGCTGCGCCGCAAGACCAATGAGGACGAGCTCCGGTATCCCATCATCCATTTGAAAGGAGAGGACATAGAAGTTGCCCTTACGCACAACAACGACTATGGCGAGGAGATTTTTAGTTTCGTCAACGGTCAGTATACCACCCAGGGTGGTACGCACCAGCAGGCTTTTCGCGAGGCATTTGTAAAGGTAGCAAGAGATTTCTACAAGAAAGACTATGATGCGGCGGATATCCGGCAAAGTATTGCCGCGGCTGTTTCTGTGCGCGTGGTAGAACCCGTGTTCGAGTCCCAGACCAAGACAAAATTAGGCAGCCAATACATGTCGGAAGGCGGCGTGTCGATGAAGAACTTCGTATACGACTTCCTGGCCAGGGAGCTGGACAATTATTTACATAAGAACCCTACCACCGCCGATGCGTTGAAAAAGCGTATCGAGCAGAATGAAAAGGAGCGAAAGGAGCTGGCCGGTATCAAGAAGCTGGCGAATGAAAGGGCCAAAAAAGCCAATTTGCATAATAAGAAGCTTCGCGACTGCCGGTATCATTATAATGAGGAGCCTACAGGGAAGGATAAAGATCAGGTGCTGGAAAAACAAAAAGAGAGCACGATCTTTATTACGGAAGGAGATTCTGCCAGCGGTAGTATAACAAAGGCAAGAGACGTGGAAAGACAGGCGGTGTTCAGCCTTCGGGGAAAGCCGTTGAATTGCTATGGATTGACAAAGAAGGTGGTGTATGAGAATGAGGAGTTTAATCTTTTGCAGCATGCGCTGAACGTTGAAGACGGGATCGAGGGGCTGCGTTATAATAAGATAATTATTGCCACGGATGCCGACGTGGACGGTATGCATATCCGGCTGTTGCTGATGACCTTTTTCCTGCAGTTCTTCCCCGACCTGGTGAAGAACGGGCATGTTTTTATTTTAGAAACTCCTTTGTTCCGGGTACGGAACAAGCAGGAGACCATTTATTGTTATGACGAGACGGAGAAGCAGGCGGCTATGAAAAAGCTGGGTAGCAAGCCGGAGATCACCCGTTTTAAAGGATTGGGAGAGATCTCGCCGGAAGAGTTTGCCCGCTTCATCGGACCGGATATGCGGGTGCAGCCTGTGATGATCATGCCGGAGACGCATATACAACATATATTAGAATATTACATGGGTAAGAACACCCAGGAAAGACAGGAATTTATCATTAATAATCTGAAGGTCGAGGTGGACCTCGTGGAGGAAAAAGTATGATCCACATTGTTTTTCAACGTCCCGATGTAGATGTTTTGCAGAAGTCATTCGAGCTGGAGCCCGCCATGCAGGGAGAGGTGATCCAGATCGAGGATGATTTTGCAGTGGGACCCTTAAAGGATATTTATATGCCGGAAGGCTGGGAGGCCCGGAGAGAGTGGTGGCGTGGCGTATTGGCGGGCGGGGATTATGATGGGAGGGTGGACAACGGGGAGGTAAAGGACGACACGGCGTCCGTTGCAGCCTTGAAAGAGAAGCTGGATCAGGATCCTATGGAGATGGTTTGGATCTGGGCCGCACAGAACAAGCATGATGTCAGCAGCTATTATTGGTTGATGAGCCAGCTAAAGGACTACCAGGGCAGGATATTTATACTGTACCTGAATAACCTGCCTTTTATCAACGAGAAGGGAAATATTTTTTACCCGGTGAACCTGTCCGAGATACCAGCCCGGGAGTTCCTGAAAGCGCGCAAGCTGGCCAGACCCATTACCCTGAGCGAGTTCGAGATCGACCCGGATGAGTGGAGCCGGATATGCAATGAGGACAAGGGCGTGCGGATACTGGAAGGTGGCAAGAAGCTGGCGCAGTATGGATATGACTATTATGATGAAGAGTTGAAGAAGTTCATCACCGGGGATTGGATAAAGGCCAGCAAGCTGATCCATCAGTTTATCAGCAAAGCAAAACAGACTACCGGGGATGCCTATATGCTCTGGAGGCTGAAACAGCTGATCGCCGCAGGGGAGGTCGAGGCGCAGGGAGAGATCAGGGGTATGAAGGATTTCGAGATCAAGTCCAAGGCTGCTATTCCCATGACGGAGCCAACCGCATAAAGATCAACCATGAAAAACCTTATCAAATGGGAGGAGGCAGCTATGTTCCTGTTGAGCATTTGCCTTTTCAGTCAGCTGCATTTTGCATGGTGGTGGTGGCTGGTATGGATACTGGCGCCTGACCTCGGCATGCTGGGATATCTCGGAGGCAATAAAGTGGGGGCCATCTGTTATAATATAGTGCATCATAAGGGCGTTGCCATTGCGCTATATCTTATCGGCCTTTATACGAGGAATGAATATCTGGAATTTGCGGGCCTGATCCTTTTCGGGCATTCATCGATGGACAGGGGGATGGGGTATGGGCTGAAGTATTTCAGTGGTTTTCAGGACACTCACCTGGGAAAAATTGGGAAGAATAATAAGAACAAAAGCGTAGTATAGAATTTATATGGCCAAGAGCAAAATACCAGAAGATTTTCACGAGAACGGGTCCGGTGTCACCGGACAATACAAGAACTGGTTCCTGGACTATGCCTCCTATGTGATACTGGAGAGGGCGGTGCCCGCCATAGAGGACGGGCTCAAGCCAGTGCAGCGTCGTATCCTGCATGCCATGAAAGAGATGGATGACGGCCGATTCAACAAGGTCGCCAATATCATTGGCCAGAGCATGCAATACCATCCCCACGGGGATGCCAGTATCGGCGAGGCACTTGTAAACATGGGACAGAAGGACCTGCTGATCGAGACACAGGGCAACTGGGGGGATGTTCGCACGGGGGATGATGCGGCCGCCAGCCGGTATATCGAAGCGCGTCTCAGCAAATTTGCATTGGAAGTGGCTTTCAATGCCAAGACCACCGAATGGCAGTTGAGCTACGATGGACGGAAGAACGAGCCCGTGACGCTGCCCATGAAATTCCCGCTGCTGCTGGCCCATGGAGCGGAAGGGATCGCGGTGGGGCTTGCCACCAAAATACTGCCCCATAACTTTATCGAGCTTTGTGAGGCCGCTATCAAATACCTGAAGAATAAGAAATTTGAATTATACCCCGACTTCCTGACCGCGGGGATGATCGATGTCACCAATTATAACGACGGCAAGAGGGGAGGGAAGGTCCGGGTGCGTACCCATATCGAGGAGCTGGATAAGAAGACGCTGCTGATAAAGGATGTCCCATACGGCGTCACAACCTCGCAGCTGATCGACTCCATCATCAAGGCCAACGAGCAGGGCAAGATCAAGATCAAGAAGGTAACGGACAATACGGCGGCAGAGGTGGAGGTACAGATAGACCTGGCGCCGGGGATATCTCCCGACATTACCATCGATGCTCTTTATGCATTTACGGACTGCGAGGTGAGCATTTCACCCAATGCCTGTGTCATTGCCGGGGAGAAGCCCCAATTCCTGGGAGTACGGGAGTTGCTGACCCATTCCGTAGATCATACGAAGGGGCTTTTGAAAAGGGAGCTGGAAATAAAGCTGGCCGAGCTGCAGGAAAAATGGCATTATACATCGCTGGAAAAGATATTCTTCGAGGAGAAGATATACAAAGAGCTGGAGAAGAAGCACGAGACCTGGGAAAAGGTGTTGACCGCCATCGCCAAGGCCTTCGAGCCCTTCCGCAAACAGCTGAAAAGGGACATCAGCCGGGAGGATGTCATAAAGCTCACGGAGAAGCCTGTGCGGAGGATCTATCGCCTGGACATCGACGAGCTGAATGCACAGATCAAGGGGCTGGAAGCCGAGATCAGGCAGGTGAAGCATGATCTGGCCAACCTGGTGGATTATGCCGTGGCCTATTATGAGAACCTGTTGAAGAAATACGGGAAAGGCCGTGAGCGCAAGACAGAGATCAAGCTGTTCGAAGCTATCCAGGCGCAGCAGGTGGCCATTGCAAACGTCAAGCTCTATGTGAACAGGTCGGACGGATTTATCGGCACCGGGCTGAAGAAGGACGAGTTTGTGGCGGACTGTTCCGACCTGGACGATATCATTGCCTTTACCAAAGGAGGGAAAATGAAGGTGGTAAAGGTGGCCGACAAGGCGTTCATCGGAAAGGACATCATCTATGTGGGTGTCTTTCGGAAGAATGACGAACGCACCACCTACAATATGATCTATGTGGACGGCAAGACAGGCATCAGCTATGCCAAGCGGTTTAACGTCACCGGTGTCACCCGTGACAGGGAATATGATCTGGCCAAGGAAGATCCCAAGAGCCGGGTGCATTATTTTACCGTGAACCCGAATGGCGAGGCGGAAGTCGTCAAGATCGTCCTTAGCCCCAACAGCTCTGCCCGTATCAAGGAGTTCGATTTTTATTTCGAGACCCTGGAGGTAAAGAACCGCAGCAGTCTGGGGAACCAGGTGACGAAGTATCCCATCCGGACCGTAAAATTCAAAGAGGCCGGCAAAGCCACGCTCAGCGGCCGCAAACTATGGTTCGATGCGACGTTTGGCCGGTTGAATACCGAGGAGAAAGGCGAATATCTCGGCAGCTTTGACAATGACGAAAAGCTGCTGGTGATCTATTCCGACGGTAATTATGAGATAACAGATACCGAGCTTACACAGCGGTTTGATGCGGACAAGATAGTGGAGATACGCAAGTTCGATCCGGAGAGGGTCATTACCGCCATCTACCTGGATAATGAGAAGCTGCTGTATAATGTCAAACGGTTTAAGATCGAGACTACGACCTTACATAATAAGTTCCTTTTTATCAAGGAAGGGGAGGGCAATCGGCTGGAGGCTGTCACCCTGCATCCTCAACCCATTGCCTTGATCAAGTCGGGACGTGGCGCGCAGGCGAAGACCCAGAAGATCAAGATCGCCGATTTTGTGGAGGTCACAGGCTGGAAGACCGTGGGCACCAAGCTCTTCGATTTCAGCAAGAGTGTGGAAGTGGAGTGGGGGCATAAGGAAGAAGCGAAAGAATCTCCGCAGACGGAGCTGGACTTATAAAAACGAAAGAGCCCCTGATCAGGGGCTCTTTTTACGTCTTATCCGGATGGTTGCATTTTCTGTCAGGCTGCTGCTCATGAATACTTCGTATCTGTTCTTACCGTCCGTGATCACCATGAGGGCCGTATTGGGCGGGTACTTTCCAAGATTTTCCGCGAACATGCCGATCTCATTCACATCCCTGGTGCTGTCCAGGTGGAGGTATAAGGTCAGGGCTTTGGCGGCCAGTTCCTGATGGGTGAGGACGACCTGGTTGTTGACGAATACGGAAATGCTGTCCCCGTCTATTTCTCCGTTGTCATAGAAGCTCAGGCGTATGGAGTCGGACTCCACTTCCAGTGTCTTTGTAATGATCTCCTTTCTTTTAGAGAAAGATTCCGTGATGAGCCTGCTGTCCTCTTTAGCAGGGTCGGAGATAGGAGCAGCCGTGATGGCGGCCACCTCTGTTTTGATGATCGGCTGCCGGGCAATAGCTGTATCCAGGGGTTTGGCCGGCAGCTCCGTTTTGACCACCGTGGGGGTATCGGTTTTGACTGTCAAGGGAGTGTCGGCCGGTCGGGCAGCGGCCGTAGTTGGGGGAGTCTGATCTGTTTTGAAGGCATCCACCACATAGTCGTCCGCCTGTGGTTTCCAGATCCTGGGAGCGGCATTTGTCACCTCCTGCTGTATGTCGGGCTGGGGTTTCTCATCCTTATCGAGTGTATACGATACTTTCACGTCGGGACAGAGGTATTTGTATTTCTCATCATGATAAAAAGCTCCTTTAAGGGTGGTTTTGACGCGGCTGCTTATGATGACGCCAACGAAGTTGGTGTTGCAGTCGATGCTATTGACGGTGGAATTGGAATTGAAATAGATGATGGGGATGTTCAGGATAATGACTTCTCTTGTCTTTGGGTTGTACCGGCCGTGGACGAAAAAGCTCTGGTATTTGTCGCGGAAATAATAGCCGAAGATGCCATCCACCCTGTTGCCCGTCTGTTTGATGACGAGCTCGGTCAGGTAGTTGTTGTGCATGCCGGCCATTTCCACGTCGGCGCGTCCATACCAGGATCCGGTGGCCGTGACGGTTTGAGCACACAGCCGTTGTGCGGTAAGCAGGCAAAATATGATTAAAAGTCTTTGCATCAGGTCTTATGGCCTGTTAAGATACCTTTTTATTTCTTTTTCGGTGTCCCTTTGTTTGATGCTCTCCCTTTTATCATAAAGCTTCTTTCCCCTGGCCAGCCCGATCTCCATTTTGGCGAGGCCTTTTTCGGAGAAGAAGATACGGAGAGGGATGATGGTATAGCCTTTGTCCTTGAGCTTATTCTCCAGCTTGCGCAGCTCGCGGCGGGTCAGGAGCAGTTTGCGATCGTGGACGGCTATATGGTTATTGGTGGTACCCAGTCTGTATTCCGCGATGTGCATGTTCTTTACCCAAAGCTCACCGTTGTGGAAGGTGCAGAAACTGTCCACGAAGTTGACCTTTCCTTCCCGGATGGACTTTACCTCGGTGCCTGCCAATACCATGCCTGCATCGTATTTGTCTTCGATGAAATAGTCGTGATAGGCACTTCGATTCTTGATCTCGCTCATAATTGAATGTCTGTCCTTGGGATAACGAGCCCGGATCAGGATTTGAACAGGGTCAGCAGGGTGGCGATCCTTTCCTTCAGCTCTTTCCGGCTGACGATAAAATCCAGGAATCCGTGTTCCAGGAGAAATTCGCTGCGCTGGAAGCCTTCCGGAAGGTCTTTTTTAATAGTCTCTTTGATGACCCGGGGGCCTGCAAATCCTATGAGGGCGCCGGGTTCGGCGATATTCAGATCACCCAGCATACCGAAGGACGCGGAAATGCCTCCGAAAGAGGGGTCGGTGAGTAGTGAAATATAAGGGATCCTGGCATCTGTCAGCTGGGACAGCTTACCGGATACTTTGGCCAGCTGCATCAATGAGAAGGCGCTCTCCATCATACGCGCTCCGCCGGACTTGCAGATGATCAGGAGGGGGACACGGTGTTCGAGGCAATAGTCCGCAGCACGGCTTATCCTTTCTCCCATGACGCTGCCCAGGGAGCCGCCGATGAATTCAAAATCCATACATCCTACCACCATTCTATGTTCCTTTATTTCGCCCGCGGCCACACGGATAGAGTCCGTGATATCCGTCTTGGCCCATGTTTCTTCCAGTCGTTTCTGGTAGGATTTCAGGTCGGTGAAGTGAAGGAAGTCCTTTGACCGGATGTTCTCGAACAGCACTTCATATTGATTGTCGTTAAAAAGGATTTCAAAGTATTCGCTGCTGCCGATGCGATGGTGGTGACTGCATTTAGGGCATACGAAGAGGTTTTCCCTCAATTCCGTCACCGTACATATATAATTGCAGTTCGGGCACTTGGTCCAAAGGCCCTCGGGAGTTTCCTTTTTTTCGGCTGTACTTGTCAGAATGCCTTTTTTGATGCGCCTGAACCAACCGCTCTTGCTCTCTTCACTTTGCCCTTCATCACCTGCCAGGTTTGCTTCAAAGTCTTCCTCTTTCATGGTCTTCATGTTTGTCACATTGTTTTTTAATTCCCCACTACACGAAACACCCTCATAATTAATGTCCGTCCACGGGACAAGAACCTGCGGTTCTTTGGCGTTGTATCCGGGCGTGATCGGGCAGACAGCCTGCGCCAAGGTCCGGAACGGCCCAAAATTGGCGGCTAATATACTAAACAACGGGGATTTAACATGAAAAATGGGTGGAAGTCCTCCGTGAGGGGTTGATCATCAGTGTAAAAAAGTTAAAGTAAAAGATTTTTTAAAAGCATTCCTGTGCTAAATTTGCGCAGTTCTCCGAGGTCGGTTTCACTTATAATATAGCAGTCAAATTATGAAATGGTCTGAATTCTTTACTTCTTCCGTAGGCAAAAAGTTCGTAATGGGTCTCACGGGAATATTCCTGATCCTTTTTCTGGTGGTGCATGTAGGTATCAATGCCTGTATGTGGGCCATGGATGGGGGTGAGATGTTCAACAAGGCTGCTCATTTTATGGGCGCTACTGTCGTGATCCGTATACTGGAAGTGGGGTTGTTTGTTGGATTTTTTATACATATCATACAGGGGCTGGTCCTGACCTTTCAAAACCGGAAGAAGAGAAGCATCGGCTACCAGGTGCCTATGGGCAATGCGGGCAGTAAATGGTATTCCCGCAGCATGGGTCTGCTGGGCACCATCGTCCTTATCTTTCTCATCATACACTGGAAGCAGTTCTGGATACCCTCCCGTTTTACGGACATGTCGGAGGCCACCTATGAGAGCGGAGTTCCCGTACACGATCTGTTCGGCCTGATGAAGGATACTTTTTCTCAATTATGGGTAGTGATCCTTTATGTGGTGGCCTGTATCTCTCTGGCCTACCATCTGCTGCATGGATTTCAAAGCGCCTGGCGGAGCCTGGGGCTGTCCAATAACCGTTACCTGCACCTGATCAATGCCGTGGGGGTTGGTTTTTCCATCATCGTCCCCCTGGCCTTTGCCATGATGCCCATCTCTATGTATTTTGACTGGGTTCAATAAAAGAATACAATAAACAAAGCTTAGAAACATATACGTCATGCTGAAATCAAACATTCCTGCCGGCCCTTTAGATAAGAAATGGGAAGATTATAAGGGACATGTTAAGCTGGTGAATCCTGCGAATAAGCGCAACCTGGAAGTGATCATTATCGGCACCGGGCTGGCCGGGGCCTCGGCAGCGGCTGCTTTAGGTGAGCTGGGATATAAAGTAAAGGCATTTTGTTTCCAGGACTCTCCGCGCCGGGCGCACAGCATTGCGGCCCAGGGAGGGATCAATGCCGCCAAAAATTATCAGAATGACGGGGACAGCATATTTCGTCTGTTCTACGATACGGTAAAGGGAGGCGACTACCGCTCGCGTGAAGCCAATGTCCATCGTCTGGCGGAGGTGAGCGCCAACATTATCGACCAGTGTGTGGCGCAGGGGGTGCCTTTTGCTCGTGAATACGGGGGCTTGCTCAGCAACCGGTCGTTCGGTGGGACCCAGGTACAGCGTACTTTTTACGCGGCGGGCCAGACAGGGCAGCAGTTGCTGATAGGGGCTTATCAGGCACTGGAGCGCCAGGTGGCGCTCGGCAATGTCGAGATGTATACCCGGCATGAGATGCTGGATGTGGTGGTCATCGATGGGAAGGCCCGTGGTATTATTGCGCGCAACCTGATCACAGGCCAGCTGGAAAGACATTTTGGACATGCCGTATTGCTGTGCAGCGGCGGATATGGTAATGTTTTTTATCTTTCTACCAACGCCATGGGCAGCAATGTAACCGCTGCCTGGAAGGCCCATAAGAAAGGGGCGTATTTTGGAAACCCCTGTTTTACACAGATACATCCAACCTGCATTCCTGTCACGGGGGATCATCAGTCCAAGCTGACCCTCATGTCGGAGTCGCTCCGCAATGACGGCCGGATATGGGTTCCCAAACAAAAGAACGATCCGCGCAAACCCAACGAGATACCTGAAGAGGAAAGGGATTACTATTTAGAAAGAAGATATCCTGCTTTTGGTAACCTGGTACCGCGTGACGTGGCTTCCCGGGCCGCCAAGGAAAGATGCGATGCAGGATTCGGCGTAGGGTCTTCCAAACAGGCGGTCTACCTGGATTATGCATCTGCCATCGAAAGATATGGCAAAATAGAATGTCGTAAACACAGCATCGATAATCCTTCAGCTGAAGAGATCCGTAAGCATGGGGTCGATGTGGTAAAGGAGAAGTACGGCAATCTTTTCGACATGTACAACAAGATCACGGGTGAGGATCCTTATACGACGCCGATGCGGATCTATCCGGCCGTGCATTATACGATGGGCGGGCTGTGGGTGGATTATGAGCTGATGACAACCGTTCCCGGATTGTATGCGCTGGGCGAGGCCAATTTCAGTGATCATGGAGCCAACAGGCTGGGGGCTTCTGCGTTGATGCAGGGGCTGGCCGACGGATACTTCGTGATACCGTATACTATTGGGAATTATCTGTCCGGGGAGATACGTACGGCAGCTATTGCAACTTCCCATCCTGCGTTCGAGGCGGCTGAAAAGGCTGTAGCAGATAGGATCAGCCAGTTAAAACATATCGATGGCAAGCAAAGCCCCGAAAGCTTTCACAAACGGCTGGGCAAGATCATGTGGGACAAGTGCGGCATGGCCAGGAATGAAGCGGGGCTGAAGGAAGCCATTCAGGAGATAAAGGCGCTGAAGGAAGAGTTCTGGCGGGATGTACGGGTGACGGGAGATATCGATGAGTTCAACCCCGAGCTGGATAAGGCGGGCAGGGTAGCGGATTTCATTGAATTAGGCGAGCTGATGTGCATGGACGCCCTGCAAAGAAGGGAGAGCTGTGGAGGCCATTTCCGCGAAGAGATGCAGACAGAGGATGGAGAGGCCAGGCGTGACGATGATCATTTTTCTTTTGTGGCTGCCTGGGAATTCACGGGAGAGGGCAATTGGGAGCTTCACAAGGAGCCCCTCGAGTTCGAGGTAGTGCATCCCAGTCAGCGAAGCTATAAATAGCCGATCAAACAATATGCTATGGAATGGACCTGGCCTGAATGGATAGAATGGGGGGCAAAGATCATCGGTGCGCTGGCAACAGGGGCCGGTGTATTGGTAGCTGCCATCAATTATTTGAACCAGACCAGGCTCAAGCGGGCAGAATGGGTGAAATCGCTGTTCGAGAAGTTTTTTGAAAGTTCTGTTTATAAAGAAGTGAGGGGCTGGCTGGATTATGATGAGCTCCCTGGCAAGCTTTCGGGGCCGAACCAGCGGGAAAATGAAGAAAAGTTCACCGATTTTTTAAACTTTTTTGAATTCATCGGAGTATTGTATTCGAGGCGGCAGATCAAATTTGAGGAAGTGAATGAGATCTTCGATTATTATCTAAAGAAGATCAAAGACGAACCAAACTGCCGGGTGTGGATCGAAAAATACAGTTTTGAAAAATTGAAAGCTCTTTTAGAATACGTATAGAGATGGCCGACTATTTATTTGTATATGGGACCTTGCGGAAGAATTACGATCTGAAATTGAAGAATAAGGTCGCGGCTCATGTGCAATATGTGGGACAGGGGAAGGTTGGAGCGTCTTTATACGATATTGGAAGATATCCAGGCGCCATCCGGGACAGCAAGGGCACCGAGGTCATCGGGGACCTGTTCCTTTTGACCGACCCTGAACGGGTATTGAAAGTGCTGGACAAGTATGAAGGTCTTTCGGGACCAGAGGACAAGACGGCCGAGTTTGTGCGGAAAAAGACCAATGTGCGGCTGCGTACGGGGGAGACGAAAAAGGCCTGGATCTACTGGTACAATTTCGACCCGTCGGGCAAAGTGAAGATCCGGCATAAGGATTATTTGAATTATTTGAAAAACAAGACCATTTAATATATGGAACATTACACGATGAATCTCACGCTGAAAGTATGGAGGCAAAAGAACAAGAAGGACCGTGGGGGTTTTGAGACTTATTCCGTTAGCGATATTTCTTCGGAAATGTCCTTTTTGGAGATGTTTGATGTCCTGAATGAGCGGCTGGTCACGGAGGGGAAAGATCCCATTTCTTTTGACCATGACTGCCGGGAAGGCATTTGCGGTATGTGTTCCATGTATATCAATGGCAGGCCGCACGGTCCCTGGGAAGGTACTACCACTTGTCAGCTGCATATGCGTGCGTTCAAAGATGGGGATACCATCGTGGTGGAACCCTGGAGGGCCAACGCATTCCCCGTCATCAAGGACCTGGTCGTAGACAGGAGCGCCTTTGACAGGATCATCCAGGCGGGCGGGTATATATCCGTCAATACGGGAAATGCCGTCGATGCCAATTCCATTCCCGTCGAGAAGGACAAGGCTGATACCGCCTTTGCATCGGCGGCCTGTATCGGCTGTGGAGCCTGTGTAGCTGCCTGCAAGAATGCTTCTGCCTTGTTGTTTGTCTCTGCGAAGGTCTCTCATCTGGCCCTGTTGCCCCAGGGTGGCCCCGAGCGTAAGACCCGGGTGACTGCCATGGTAGCCCAAATGGACAAGGAAGGGTTTGGCAGCTGTACGGCTACCGGAGCCTGTGAAGCCGTCTGTCCCAAGGAGATATCCATCAGCAATATTGCCCGTCTGAATGCAGAATACGGGGTTTCAGGGCTTTCCAGCGATAAATAAGAGATCCGTTGGCGGGACGCACAATGTGTCGTACCTTTGCGCCTCAATTGTATTTACCGCATGATCAGAGTGAATAATGTGACCCTTTCGTTTGGAAAGAGGGTCTTATTTGACGAAGTCAATCTCACATTCAGCAAGGGTAACTGTTATGGCGTCATTGGCGCCAATGGAGCCGGGAAATCCACCTTTTTAAAGATCCTTTCCGGGGAGATAGAGCCTTCCAAGGGGAGCATCGAGATCGCCCCCGGACAGCGTATGGCCGTATTGAACCAGAACCACTTTGCCTTTGATGAAAACACTGTTTTGCACACTGTCCTGATGGGACATAAGCATATGTGGGAGGTCATGCAGGAGAGGGATGCCATTTATGCAAAGGCAGATTTCACCGAAGAGGATGGCATTCGTGCCGGCGAGCTGGAAGGTGAATTTGGTGAAATGGGTGGATATACTGCCGAAAGTGATGCAGCTGCCCTATTGAGTGATCTCGGTGTAAAGGAATCCCTGCATAATGTGCTGATGAAGGATCTGGCGGGTGCGCTGAAAGTGCGGGTGCTGCTCGCGCAGGCCTTGTTTGGCAATCCGGATATACTTATCCTCGATGAGCCTACCAATGACCTTGATGTGGAGACGATCAACTGGCTGGAAAACTTCCTCGCGGATTATGAGAATATCGTCATCGTCGTATCCCACGACCGTCACTTTTTGGATGCCGTATGTACGCATGTGGCGGATGTGGACAGGCAGAAAATAAAGATCTTTACAGGCAACTATACCTTCTGGTACGAGTCGTCCCAGCTGATGGCCCGCCAATTGTCGGATAAGAATAAGAAGACAGAGGATAAAAGGGCGGCCCTGCTGGAGTTCATTGCACGATTCTCCGCCAATGCCAGCAAATCCAAGCAGGCAACCTCGCGTAAGAAAGCGTTGGAAAAGCTCACTATCGAAGAGATCGAGCCGTCCAACCGCAGATATCCCGGTATTATCTTCAAACAGCTGAGAGAGGTCGGCAACCAGATACTGAACATAGAAAAATTATCCAGGAGGGCAGAGGATGGCAGGACCCTTTTCTCCAACGTCAGCTTTAGCGTCAACAAGGGGGATAAGATCGCCTTTGTCAGCAAGGATCATCTGGCATTGACCAGCTTTTTCAATATTATCAACGGGGACTCGCAGGCCGATGGCGGTAAGCTCGAATGGGGCACTACCGTGACGAAGGCTTATCTGCCCAATGACAACAGCGAATTCTTTTCAGGGAAGGACATCAATCTTATGGACTGGCTGCGGCAGTATGTGCCCTCTCATGTCACGGACGTGGATGAGCCATTCCTGCGTGGGTTCCTTGGGAAAATGTTATTCAGCGGAGACGAGGTATTGAAAAAGACCTCCGTTCTTTCCGGTGGGGAGAAAGTGCGTTGCATGCTCAGCCGGATGATGTTGCAGGACCCCAATGTGGTCATCCTGGACGAGCCCACCAACCACCTGGACCTGGAATCCATCCAGAGCTTCAACGAAAGCATGAGCAACTTCAAAGGGATCGTCCTGCTGACATCCCATGACCATACCTTTTTACAAACAGTGGCCAATCGTGTCATCGAGCTGACCCCTGGGGGTATCATCGACAGGCTGATGTCCTTTGATGAGTACCTGGCGGACGAGCGGGTAAAACAGCTGCGTGAGGAGCTTTATCCCCGGGAAAGCCTGGTGAAGGTATAAAGATCATTTATACAGCACTTCACGTCTGTGAGAGGACCGGGCCGGGGCGGTACGTGGTCTGTTCAGCCGGTAGGCTATGCCGATACTGGCTCCATCCGTCCTGGTAGCAAAGTTGAATTGTCCAAAGAACGTATACCGGTCATACGTGTAATGGGCGCCCATGGTGAAATACCTGTAAGAAATATAATGTCCGGCCCTATAATCATAAACGTCCGGATTCCAATAGGGGCGTCCCAGCGCTCTTCCCAACCCAAGACGAAACCCAAATTCTCCATTCTTCGTGCTGCCAATGAGCTCGGAATAGATCCCCAGGGTGCCATAGCTGGCGCTACGGGCTATGATGGAGGCGGCAGTATCGGGTAATTTCTGACGGATGCTCAGGTATTGCCCGAACTCATGGTTGAAGGAACCTTCCAGGCCGATGATCCGCCATTCCCCGCCGGCCACCGGGACAACGATATTGGCGCCTCCGTGAAAGCCTGCTGTACCGAAGAAATGATTGCCTGAATAGCTATTCAGTACATCCGCGTTGAAAGGCACCGACGGAGGGGCAGGGAAGGGATAATATGGAATATCCGGAGTAGCATCCCACCGACCCATATGATAGCTGCCCAGGCCCAGGTCCCCGCCATACCATGCCTGGAGCATGCCCGTGTGATGGGCGATGGTAAAGGAACCATGGAAGGCATTTACATTGTCCCTGCCGAGCGTATTGGCGTCACCCGAGAAAAAGCCCGTTTGCGCATAAAAGGCTGTACGGGCGCTGTCTGTCACCTGGGGAAGGGGGTGATACTCATTGGAATATCCGTGGACCGGGCTGGTATAAAAAGCCTGTTGGGGAGGGTGAATGCAGCCGGGCAGGGATAAAGAGGATGCGATCAGCAGCAGTAAGGGTAATTTTGTATTCATGTCCTGGGAAAGGGTTTGGGGTCAGAAATATTACCTACTTGACAAAGCTTATAGGTATCCCGTAGCAGAGGATCTGTTAAATCTTTACAAATTGGCTATCCAGGGCTTTCTGTACAATAAATTCCTAATTTTAAGCATTTTAAGAGAAATCCCGGTTGTTGATTGTAAGGCTGCTTATACTGACTCTGCTTTGTTGCGGCGTATCCTTTGTGGCGATGGGGCAGCGCCCCCCGTTGGGAGCCCATTTGCCCGATAGCATCCGGCGGCCCCATCCAGCCGTCTCCAGCCTGTCGAACCTGCACCGGAAGTATATACCCGTACGGGCGGGCAGGATACCCTTCGACTCGTCCAGCATTGTTCCGGGGGCTTTTTTCCCAAAAGATGTCAGCGATACCGCCTATAGCATCGATTGGGTCAATGGGACGCTGACCTGGCTGCATCCTCCTCCCGGACAGGACAGTATCCTGGTAGTGTACCGCAGCCTGCCATATCGCATGAACAGGCCTGCTAAGCATTTCAGCTATGACAGTATCGAGAGTCATTTTTTGGCCAGCCCCTATGTCTTCAATGGCGGGTCCAGGATGGCGAATAACGATAACTTTTTCAATTTCGGCAATATCACCTACAACGGCAGCTTTGGACGGAGCATCACCTTTGGCAACAGCCAGGATGCCGTGGTTACTTCCAATCTCAATCTGCAGATCAGCGGTTACCTGGCCGACAGCATTGAGATCTCCGCTGCCATCACCGACAATAATATCCCCATTCAGCCGGACGGCACCACGGCTGACCTGAATGAGTTCGACAAGATCTTTCTTCAATTTAAGAAGAAGAACTGGGCCCTGTCCATGGGAGATATCGACCTGCGGCAAAATCAGAACTATTTTCTCAATTTTTACAAGCGGATGCAGGGAGCCTCTTTCGAGACCACCAGCCAGCTATCAAAAAACTTTTCCAATAAGACCCTTGTCAGTGCGGCCATTGCCAAGGGAAAATTTACCCGGAACATTTTTCAGGGATTGGAGGGGAACCAGGGGCCCTATAAATTACAGGGCGCAAATGGAGAGCTATATTTTATAGTGCTGGCAGGGACGGAAAAAATATACATCGACGGGCAACTGATGCAAAGAGGCGAGGACCAGGACTATGTGATCAACTACAATACGGCAGAAGTGACGTTCACAGCGGGTCGTATGATTACGCAGGATGCGCGTATACAGGTGGAATTCGAATATGCGGACAGGAACTATCTCAATGTGAATCTTTATCTCTACGACGAGGCCGTCCTGAGCAATAAGCTAAAGGTCCGGATGGGTCTGTTCAGCAACAGCGATTCCAGGAACTCACCCATCAACCAGAGCCTGACCCCCGACCAGGATAAATTCCTGAACAAGCTGGGGGATAGCATCACCCATGCTTTTTATCCTGTCGCCAATGTGGATACCTTTGCGGCAGGGAAGATATTGTACAAGAAGGTGGATACTACCTATAAGAATGCGGCAGGCATCGTCATTCATGACTCCGTCTATGTATTTTCCACGGATGCTGCCAACACGCTGTACAATCTGTCCTTTGCCAATGTAGGACTTGGTTATGGCAACTATGTACAGGACCTTAATGGGGTCAATGGGAATGTATATAGCTGGGTAACCCCCGTGAACGGCCAGATGCAGGGTTCTTACGAAGCGGCCCAATTTCTCGTAACACCCAAGACACAACAGGTGATGACCGTAGGCGCCGACTATACGCCGAACAAGCGTACAGCGTTGAGCGCGGAGGTTGCCAAAAGCCACTATGATGTCAATACGCTGTCCACCATCGACAAGGGGAATGATGACGGCTATGCGGCGAAGTTCTCTTTTAAAAATTCCTTGCCGATGGGGTCTGCCGCCAAGGGGCGTGAGCTGACATCGAATGCAGGATATGAGTATGTGCAGAATAATTTCAAGCCTCTGGAACGTCTTCGTCCAGTAGAGTTCAACCGCGATTGGGGGCTGTCATTGAATGCCGGGACTGCCACGGAGAAGATATATAATGCGGGTCTTCAGCTGGGTGACAAAAAGTTGAACCTCTTGCGATATGACATTGCACGATACCAGCGGGGAGATGGATTCAGCGGCACACGACATATTTTTACGCAAAAGCAGAATATCAAGGGATGGCATTTGAATGATCAGTTGAGCATCACCAGCACCGACAGCATTACATATAAGGGGTCTTTTATTCGTCCGACGATCGATCTGTCCAAGCAATTTGTCCACCTGAAGAACTACACCATCGGAGCAACCTGGGCCGTGGAGAGCAACCAGCAGAGGGACAAGCAGACCGATACCATAACTGCGACGAGCTATGCTTTTCAGACCTTCCAGGCATATCTCAGAAGTGCCGACAATAAGCGAAATCATTGGGGGATGTCCTTTACCACCCGGGAGAACAGCTATCCTTATGGCAAGTCCCTTATCATGGGGGACAGGAGCAGGACCTTTAATTTTACCGTAGACCTTCTGAAGAACCCTCATCATCAGTTCCATTTGAATGCCACCTATCGCAAGCTGGATATCGTCCGGAGCGGTCTGACAAATCAGACGGCGGACAACAGTTTGTTAGGGCGGGCGGAATATCTCATCAACGAATGGAAGGGGTTGTTGAAAGGGAATGTATTGTATGAGGTAGGATCGGGGCAGGAGCAGAAGAAGAATTTCACTTATCTGAAGGTCCCCGCAGGGACGGGACAATATGCGTGGATCGATGCGAATAAGGACGGCATCCAGCAGCTGACCGAATTTGTATTGGCGCAATTCCAGGATCAGGCGCAGTATATAAAGGTATATACTCCCAGCAACGTGTATATCAAGGCCAACTACAATACCTTCAACTATAGCATTACGTTGAATCCCCGTGCTGTAGTGGATATGGTAAAAGGTAGCTCCTTCAGCCGTCTGCTGGGGAGGTTTATGCTTCAATCCTCGCTGCAGCTGTCCCAGAAGCAGCAGGCGAAGGGGGTAGTGCAATTGAATCCATTCAAGGCTCCCCTGGACGATACATCTCTTATCACCCGCACGATCGTCGTGGTGAATACTCTTTCTTTCAACAGAACGGACCCGCACTGGGGTGTCGATCTCAGCAATACCCGTAACGGTTCCAAGACCCTGCTGACCTATGGATATGAGACGAGACAGCTGGTGGAGTGGATGGCGCGGATAAGGATCAATATCAGCCGGAGAGTGGCTTTTAACACTATCCTGCGACAGGGGACCAATCAGCTGAGCAACACCGGCGCGAATTTCGATAGCAGCAATTATTTTCTGCGACAGTTCTCCACAGAGCCGAATATCACCTATACCAAGGGCGCCAATTTCCGCGTCGGCATGGGATATAAGCTAAGCTCCAAGGTGAATGACCCGGAATTCGGCGGGCAGCATTATACTTCCAGCGCGTACAATATGGAATTCAAGTATAATATCGTTCAAAGCACGTCTATACAGTCGAAGTTCACTTATAACCAGATAGTCTATAAGCTGAAGGACGGCAGCGCCGCCAGTTCCAGCTCTTCCATTTCTTATGTGATACTGGAGGGCCTGATGCCTGGAAAGAACTATTTGTGGAATGTGGACCTCACGAAGAAGCTGGGCAGCAGCCTGGAGCTAAGCATTCAGTACGAGGGGAGGAAGGCCGGGGATGCAAATATCGTCCATACCGGCCGGGCGGCGTTGAGAGCATTATTGTAAAAAAAAGGCCGTCGCAAGACGGCCCTTATAATATATTGTTCGACAACAATTCTAACCAAATAATCCACCTTTCTTCAGTTCACGGGTTCCTTCTCCGATCTTGAAACCATTGTGGTAGATCTCGATCTTGTAGTTACCCTTCTGGAATTCGCTGTTTTGTTTCCAGGCGAATTGTACAGACTTGTTCTTGCCGGATTCGAAGTCTACAGGCACTTTTGCGGTGTAAACCTTGTCGCCTTCGTCACGGGTGGTGAAGGTGCCGGAACCCAGGGCAGGCACAGAGATGGGCTTGCCATCGGGGCCAGTGATACAAACGTATACATCTGTCTGGCCAGTCTGAGCGATGCGGTTGGATACGTCAAAACCAATGACCAGCTTGTTTACTTTACGGGCAGTGGTAGTTTCCTTGTCCTTGCCGTCTTTCCTTTCATGCATGGGCGTGATGGAAATGTTGGAGGCGTTAAGAGTAGAGGCGATGTCTACCTTCTTTTCCAGGTCCTGCTTGGCCGTAGTGGTTGTTTGCAGGTCGGTTGTCAGTTTTTCCTTATCGGCAGTCAGCGCGGTCTTGTCAGCTGTGAGCTGCTGGTTATCCTGGGTCAGCTGGGCAACCTGTTGTTCCAGGCCGCTCACCTTATCGTTTAATTCCTTGATCAGGTCCTCGGCCTTTTTCTTTTCGGCTTCGGTCATATGTTCTTTCTTCAACAGCCCGCGGATCTGGCCTTTCAGCTTGGAGATCTGGCTATTGCCTTCAGCCAGCTGGCCTTGTAATTTGTTGTTGGTGCCGGTGAGGGAATCCAGTCTTACCAGGGCATCGTCGAAATTCTTCTGTAATTGTCCTTTCTCGTCAGAAACCTTTGCAATTTGAGCTTGCTGTTGGGTTTGCACCTGCTCTTGTTTGTTGTTATTCCACAGCAGATAGCCCCAGGTACCTAAGAAGCCGGCGGCCAGTAAGCCAATAACCAGGTTCTTGTAATCCTTTTTAGGAGGTTGACTTTGGGGAGTCGCTGATGGATAATTGGTTGTCGTACTCATGGTTTATTGTTTTTTCAATAGTTATGAAATAAAGACGGGAGAATTTTGTTTTTTTGAGTTCCAATTCCCTTTTGACTAAAACCGTGCCAAAATCATTTTATTGTCCTGTAGCCCTTGATTATTATAGAATTACGTACTTTTATCCTCCAAAAACCGCTGAAAGCGGTTCGACCGAAGGTCAGACATTAGCCTTTTTGCGGGGGGAGGGCTAATTTCAGAAAAGCACTCCACCCGCAATAAACATTTAGCAGAATGTCCGTCGAAAAGATACTTACAGACTGGAGAAAATCGAAGTTCAAGCCAGTGTATTGGCTGGAGGGTGAAGAAGAGTATTATATAGATAAGCTGGTGGACTATGCGGAACATCAGATATTATCTGAAGCCGAAGCCGGATTTAACTTAACTGTCTTTTATGGTAAGGATGCGGACTGGACGGCTGTTATCAATGCATGCCGGCGTTATCCCATGTTTGCGGAAAGACAGGTGGTGTTGTTGAAAGAAGCGCAGCAGATGCGTGACATCGACAAGCTCGAAGCGTATATCGAGAAGCCGCTGGCGTCGACCGTGTTCGTTGTATCCTACAAGGAAAAGAAAGTGGATGGCCGCAGCAAGCTGGCCAAGCTGTTGAAGGAAAAGGCAGAGCTTTTTACCACGAAAAAGCTATACGACAATCAACTGCCGGACTGGACCAGCGAGCTTGTACGGTCGAAAGGATATACGATCACGCAGAAGGCATTGTTGTTACTGGTAGATCACATCGGCAATGATCTGAGCAGGATAGACAATGAAGTGGACAAGCTCCTGGTAAATCTCACCGGCAGGAATAATATTTCAGAAGACGATATCGAAAAATATGTAGGTGTCAGTAAAGAATACAATGTGTTCGAGCTACAGGATGCGTTTGCCAAGCGGGACAAGGTCAAGGCTATGCGTATCATTCAATATTTCGAAAGCAATCCCAAAGCCGCGCCTATTCAGCTGATCCTGCCCAGTCTCTACAATTTCTTCAGCAAGGCCTATATGGTCTTTGGCCAGTCCGCATCGGATGAGAAGAGCGTGGCGGCGGCCATTGGCGTCAACCCCTTTTTTGTAAAGGACTATCTGGCTGCTACACGCAACTATGGTTACGCAGGTATCGAGCAGGGGTTATTACTGCTGCATGCGTATAACCTCAGGAGCGTGGGAGTAGGCAGCATCGGTACAGAAGATGGGGCGCTGTTAAAAGAGCTGGCGGTGAAGATCATGTCATGAGGACGGCGCCCGCCCGGCCCCACGGGCGGCCAAAGGTTAGTCGAGGGCGGCGACGGCATTTTCCCTGTCCTTTGCCAATTGCTGTTTCAAGGCGTCCAGCCCCGCGAATTTTTGTTCGCCCCGCAGGTGCTTTTTTATAAAGATGCGGAGGGTCTTTCCATACAGATCGCCGTCGAAGTCGAAGATATTGACCTCGATGACCCTGCGGGTACCGTCCACCGTGGGGCGTATGCCGATGTTCATCATCCCTTTCAGCGGATCCGGGTTGTCGAACGGGCTGGCTGTATTTATTCCTTCTTCGCCAGGCTCACCGGCTATTTCTACTACTTCCACCGCATATACACCATCACCCGGCATAAGCTTTTCGGCATCCTCTACCTGCAGATTGGCGGTGGGATAGCCGAGGGTGCGTCCTAATTTATTGCCTTCTATGACACGTCCCGAGAAAAAGAAGTCATAGCCTAAGAGCCGGTTGGCTGTAGCAAGATCTGTTTGGCTGATGGCTTCCCTGATGCGGGTGGAGCTGACCGATATTTCATTCAGGAGGTGTACGGGTATCTCCTGTAGCTGAAATCCTTCCCGGCGGCTAAAGTCCTCCAACAGGTGATAGTCTCCTTTCCGACCCTGGCCAAACTGGTGGTCATAACCTATGATGATGGTATGGGGATGGAATTTTTCCAGCAAAAATTCCTTGACATATTGTTCGGCGCTGAGCTGTGAGAAGGCTTCCGTGAAGGGAACGATCACCAGGTGGTCAACCTTTTTCCAGGACAGGAGCTCGATCTTTTCCCGGAGGGTATTGATAAGCCGTACATCTGCCGAAGGGCCCTTTACTATTTTTCGGGGGTGTGGATGGAATGTTATGATCACCGTCTGGCCGTCAATGCGGGCTGCCTCCTGGTGAAGCTGCTCCAGGATCTTCTGATGTCCGGTGTGTACGCCGTCAAAAGTGCCAATAGTGATGACAGCGCGTCGAAAGGCAGGTAGGTGGTCTATATTTCTATATATGTGCATGGGGGGGCGAATTGCCCGCAATTTATTACATTTGTCGCACTATGTCATTGTACGCAGCACGTGGAGTTTCCGCTCAGAAAGAAGAAGTTCACCAGGCGACCGAAAAGCTGGATAAGGGTCTTTACCCGAATGCATTTTGTAAGATATACCCTGATTATTTAGGAGGAGACGAGGCATGGGTCAATCTCATGCATGCGGATGGGGCCGGTACCAAAAGCATTTTAGCTTATCTGTACTGGAAGGAGACCGGTGATCTTTCCGTCTGGAAGGGTATTGCCCAGGATGCCATTGCCATGAACCTGGATGACCTGCTTTGCGTAGGGATACATGACAATTTCCTTTTTTCGTCCACTATCGACAGGAACAAGAAAAATATCCCCGGGGAGGTCCTGGAGGTGCTGATCAACGGTTCACAGGAATTTTTCGACGAGCTGGCGACATATGGGGTCGGTATCAAATATCTGGGCGGTGAGACCGCCGACGTAGGTGACGTGGTAAGGACGATTGCCGTCAATGGCACCATGACTGCCCGCTGGCCCAAGAACAAACTGGTGACAAATGATAAGATCGCGGCAGGAGATGTTATCGTAGGTTTTGCCAGCTACGGTCAGGCAGTATATGAGACCAGCTATAACAGTGGCATTGGGAGCAATGGTCTTACCAGCGCCCGGCATGATACGCTCCACAAGACCTATGGCGCCCGTTTCCATGAGTCTTATGACACCAGCCTGGACGAGCACGTGGTTTATATTGGATCGCATAAAATGACCGATCCCGTGGATGTGCCCGGTACGGAAGGCGGTATCGACATCGGCCATCTGCTATTGAGTCCCACCCGAACTTATGCCCCGTTGCTGAAACGGCTGCTGACCGGGCAGTTCGAGGCGATACATGGTCTTATCCATTGCAGCGGGGGCGGGCAGACCAAGTGTATGAAATATCTGCCGGGTAATTTTAAGGTGATCAAGGACAATTTGTTCGAACCTCCCATTATCTTCCAGCTGATACAGCAGGCATCCGGCTCGGATAATAGGGAAATGTACCAGGTTTTCAATATGGGCCATCGCCTGGAGATATTCACCGATGCCGCCTCGGCTGAAAATATGATAAAGGTGGGGAAGGAGCTGGGTATTGAAGGCAAAATAGTCGGCCGCGTAGAAGCAGCCGACCACAAGCAGCTCCTGCTGCGGGCAGGAGCTGAAGAGATCATTTATTGAATGTGCGGGAATTGGTCGCTCCTATTGACGCGGATGAGCCTTCGCGTAGGTCTGAACAGCCTCCAGTACATCCCTGGCGACCTTTTCCTGGTTGTCTTCTTTCCGGATAAAGGAAAGGTCTTCTTCGTTGTTCATGTTCCCGAAGGATAAAAGTACTGCCGGCATATTGGTACCGCGCAGCACATAGATATTTTCCTTTCTTTTTTTGAGCGCTACTTCCGTAGTATAGGTCTTTTGCAACGAGGCCGTCAGGGCGGAGCCTAATTCCACGCATTGGGCATAGTGCGTGTTGTTCTCTGCTACGTAAATGTTAAAGCCTTTAACATAGGCTGAGGGCTGCATATCCGTATGAATGGCGATGAAGAGGTCTGCCTTGTTGTCGTTGGCCATTTGGGCGCGGTACATGAGCGATTCGCGTACGGTGGCCTTGTTCCCGGACAGCTCATCTTTATCACGGGTCAGGAGTACGCGCACGTTATATTCCCCGGCCAGCTGTTTTACCTTTTCGGCCAGCGCCAGGTTGATGTCCTTCTCCTGTACGCCATCCTTATTGACAGCGCCCGGGTCGATGCCGCCGTGCCCTGCGTCGATGACCACTGTGAGGAGAGGGCCGTCGATGAGGCGGGTGTTGGGATGGGGTTGTAATCTGGCCGCAAAGGCGCAGCATAGGAGAAGTAGCAGCGGCAGGATCATGGCTCTGCCGAGCAGGTTGTTGCGGGAGGTTCTTGTGATCATGGTAATACGTCGTTTTATAGGTGATTGAATAAATGCGCGGGATTGGGTCTTCCCCGAAAATGCATGCAGCAGGGAGGAGGGCGGGTTACGGACCGTCTGCCAGACCAGGCCTTCGGCGTATTGGTATCTGTCTCCTTCGGTGATGGCGTCGTTGTCGGCGAGGAATTCATGGATGACCTTTATCTCGCGATAGATGAGGTGAAAGAAGGGGTTGATCCAGCAGAGGGCCGTCAATGGCTTCAAAAGGAGCAGGTCGAGGCTGTGACGTTGTCTTATGTGGTTGAGCTCGTGTCTAAAGACCTGTCTGCCTAAAGAGCTGTCCCTGTCCAGCTGATCGTTCCAGAAGATGCAGTTTAGAAAGGAGAAGGGTGCGCTGGGTTCCGTAGTAAGGAACAGGCGGATATGTCCCAGCCTGACCACCTTTTCCACTGAGCAGGCTTTTGCCAGCAACCATATATAACGCAGCTCCCGGAGGAAGAGATAGAACAGCACCAGGGCAATCAGGATATAAGCGATAGCAGCCAGCATTGTCCAGTCCGCTGTGGCGGGCAGGGGGCCGGGTGTTATAGCATCTGTTTCATGCCATTGACCGTCTTGTGGCGTCGCACTGGTGATCCCTGGTAGAGAGGGGATAGTCTGACCAGTCCGCCAGAAATAGCCGCCGAAGGGGAGGTGGATGAATGGGAGGGCCAGCGCCAGCAGCGGTATGCCGAGCAGGAAGAGCCTGTTGAAGCGATGGAAATGCCTGTCGGCCAGGAATATCCTGTAGTAGCTGTATAGCGACCCCGATAGGAGGATGATCTTGAGCAGGTATACGGTGACAATTGACATAATGGAGTAGTTTTAGTATAAAATGCTCATAATGAATCCTTTTTAGCAGTCCGGATCTGTTGCAGGAGGGCTTCCAGGTCTTCCAGGCTCAGTTTGTTATCCGTGACGAACTGGGAGACCAGCTTGGCCGGGGAGCCTTCGAAATAGCCTTTTACCAGCTGATTGACACTGCGTTTGCCATATTCCGCCTTGCTGATACGTGGTTGGTAGCAATTGTTGCGTCCCTGGACCTCGTATTGGACATATCCTTTCTCCACCAGGATCTTGAGGAGGGTGGCGATGGTATTGGAATGGGGTTTTGGATCGGGTGTCTGGTCGATGATGTCTTTCAAAAACCCTTTTCCTAACTTCCAGAGGACCTGCATTACCTGTTCTTCCGCCTTGGTGAGGGATTTATTTGTGCTCATTTTAAAACTAGATTTTTAGTTATGCTCATAAAACTATAACTATTTTCTTAGTTGTAAAATTTTTGGAGGATTTTTTTTGAATTTTTTTTTGCAGACAACTTTCCGGTATCATAAATGTTGATAAACCGTGTACAACTATCGGGAGACGCTATCTGCAAAAGATTTTGCAGTAATTGCAAAGGGGCATGGTCGTTACATTGTACGACTTAAAAGAATTAAATTGGATTAAAAATTTTCAATTTTATCCACTAACGCTATGAAGTACCAACTTCGCTGATTATTTTTGCAGACGGTTCTGGACGGAATTGACTTAACTTATCTTTTAGAAAGTTTGCGCAACTTTCGTGAACCCTCTCAGTCCAATACTTGTTAATAGACTAAGTACCCGACAAACATTTTTGTCATCTTTTATTTTTTGATATGAGGCAACTTAAGATTGCTACACAGATTACGAACCGTGATTCTCAGGCTGTTGAGAAGTATTTGCAGGAAATTTCGAAGATACCGATGATCACTCCTGAAGAAGAAACTGTGCTTGCGCAGCGGATCAAGATGGGGGACCAGAAGGCATTGGACAAGCTGGTACAGGCCAACTTGCGTTTTGTGGTTTCTGTGGCGAAGCAGTATCAGCACCAGGGATTATCGCTGAGTGATTTGATCAACGAGGGCAACCTCGGCTTAATTAAAGCGGCGCAACGCTTTGATGAAACCAAAGGTTTCAAGTTTATTTCATACGCGGTATGGTGGATCCGCCAGTCCATCCTGCAGGCGTTGGCAGAGCAGGGGCGATTAGTCCGCCTGCCTCAAAACAAAATTGGCACTTACAACAAGGCTAACAAGGCTTACATGGCTTTCGAACAGGAACATGAGAGAGAGCCAAGTACGGAAGAGCTAGCCGAGCTTTTGGAAATGAGCGAGACGGAGATCAACAACATTTTTCAGAGCAATACCCGTCACAGTTCGCTGGACGCGCCTGTACACGAGGCGGAAGATGTAGCGATGGGTGATCTGCTGGAAGGTGGCGATGAGACGGATGACGACGTGATGAAAGATTCACTGCGTGCGGAGATCCGCAGGGTCCTGAAATCGCTCAGCCCCCGTGAAGCTGAGATCGTGAATGCATATTTCGGCCTGGATGGCGAGAATGGTGTTACCATCGAGCAGATAGGTCAGAAGTATGATCTTACAAAAGAACGCATTCGCCAAATCAAGGAAAGGGCTATCAAGCGTTTGCAGAAGGCCCGCTACAGCAATGCATTGAAAGCATATTTGGGATAATCCACCGATATTTTCCTTTTTAAGAACCCCGGCATTCGCCGGGGTTCTTGTTTGGCGCCCGGGTTATTCACACTCTCTTCAGAGGTCGTATAAACGACATTCTCTTTCCTCTTTTCGGTTTACCTTCGTGCTCCCTAAACAGGAACCGCCACAGGCGGTTCGTCTGTAACCGAGCCTTTGGCGAAGGCCCAAACATTTAAATTTCAGTATAAGCATGGATACCAAAGCAAGCGAAAAAGTACAATGTCTGATAATAGGTTCAGGACCTGCGGGCTATACGGCGGCCGTCTATGCGGCAAGGGCCAATCTCCGGCCGGTGCTTTACCAGGGGATTCAGCCCGGTGGGCAACTGACTATCACTACGGAGGTGGAGAACTATCCTGGTTATCCCGATGGAGTGCAGGGACCTGAGATGATGGTGCATTTTGAAAAGCAGGCTACCCGGATGGGGGCGGATATCCGGTTCGGGCTGGCGACAAAGGTCGACCTTTCCACCCAGCCTTTCAAGGTATGGATCGACGAAGAGAAGCTGATCGAAGCTGACGCTGTCATCATCGCCACCGGAGCTTCCGCCAAATGGCTGGGACTGGAGAGCGAGCAGCGTCTGAATGGGTATGGCGTCAGCGCCTGTGCCGTTTGTGATGGGTTCTTCTTCCGTAACAAGGAGGTTGCCATTGTGGGGGCCGGGGATACGGCTGCGGAAGAGGCTTTGTATCTTTCCAAGCTTTGTACTACCGTGCATATGCTGGTGCGCAGCGATAAAATGAGGGCCAGCAGGATCATGCAGGAACGAGTGCAACAAACGCCCAATATCAAGATCTATTGGAACAGCGAGGCCGATGAGGTGCTGGGAGAGAGCAGGGTAGAAGGCATGCGGATAAAGAATAGAAAGACAGGGGAGACGCAGACCGTGGCGGTCAGCGGTTTTTTTGTCGCCATCGGGCATCAGCCTAATTCTGCGATCTTCACCGACTATATCGATATGGATGAAGCCGGCTATATCAAGACTGTTCCCGGCACATCCCGTACCAATGTGGAAGGGGTGTTTGCCGCCGGTGATGTACAGGACAAGATATACAGGCAGGCCGTTACCGCTGCCGGCAGTGGTTGTATGGCCGCATTGGATGCCGAACGGTATCTCTCGGCAAAAGGTTTGCATTGATCCAAACTGCAACGAAGCACAAAGTATGGTCACAGTACGACTACATAATTTGATCTTTTCCGGTCACCACGGCGTCTTCAAAGAAGAGTTAGCCACAGGGAATACTTTTGAAGTGCATCTCGATGTGCTGTACGATGAAAAGGATCACCCTTTCGAGAGCCTGGATACGATCGTCAACTATGTGACCCTGTTTGCCATCATCAAACAGCGAATGCATCAGCCGTCGCCTTTGCTGGAAAAGATAGCCGACGAGATCATCGGGAAAATAAAACTGCAATACCCCTTTATACGGGAAGTGATCCTTTCCATCTATAAGCTGCAGGCCCCCATCGGCAACTTCCAGGGCAAGGCGGGTATGACCCTTCACAAGAAGTTCGACAGCTGAGCGTCAGATCACTTTCCCTTTCCACCGTCCGCTGCGGATATACAGCCAGGAGAGGGTAAAGATGACGCCCCAATACACCCATTCCGACATCCAGCCATAAATAATGGAAAGGTTCCATTGCTGTAATACCAGGTATACATAGAGGCAATAGAAGATGATGGTGATGAATTCGATGAGCAGGTTGATGCGGGTATTGGCCGTGCCCGTCACTGCATTGAGCCAGATCGTGGCAAAGGACATCATCACCAGGGCGGAGGATACTACCCTGATCACCGGTATGGCTGCCGTTGTAAAGGCGGCATCCTGACCGTATACGGAAAGGAAGAGTTCGGGGAAGATATTCAGCAACACGGCCACTATTACGGCAAACCCGACGCTGAGCTGGAGAATTTTTCCAATAAGCTCCAGGACGCGGTGTTCCATCTTCTGGCCGATGATGTTACTGACCATGGCATTGGTGGTGGAGGCAAAGGCCCAGGTAAAGACACCAAAAAGGCCGAAGATATTCCGCATGGTATTGCTGATGGCCAGGGCCTGGCGGCCGTGGTGTTCGACAAGGATATAGAAAAAGGTCCAGGCGAGGATACTGAGCGAATATTGAAATATCAGCGGGGAGGACTGGACCAGGATCAGCCGGCTGTTGACGGGGTCGAATCGTCCGTTCTTATACAGCTGGAGGTTTTTACTGACCCCTTTGGCATGAATGACGAGGAATACCACCAACATGCCGGAAGCTTCGGCCGCGATAGAGGCGTAGGCGGCTCCGTTAAAGCCCAGGGCGGGCAGCCCCAGGTGGCCGAAGATGAGACCATAGTCCAGGACGATATTGACGACCGTCTCCGCCAGTGTCCCATACACGAGGTACTTGCTTTGATTCGTACCTACAAGGAGGGCGTTACGCATTTGGTAGATATAGAGAAAGGGTAGTCCCCAGATACGTATGCGGAGAAATTGTACAGCCTGATCGCGCAGGCCTTGCGACTTTAGTGACCAGGAGAGGACCGTCGGCGCGATGAGCCAGGTGAGGGCGATGCCGATAAAGGCCAGGGCCATGGCGATGAGCATGCCTTGTGAAAAGAGCCTTCCGATCTCTTCGATACGGCCTTCGCCGGCGCGGCGGGCGATCAGGGCCTGCAGCCCGTTGTTCAGTCCCTGTCCCACCACGGCAAATAACAGATAATAAACCCCAGTGATACCTGCGGTGGACAGCGCTTCCGAATTCTCATCGAGATGCCCCAAAAAGATATTATTGGTAATGAAATTGATCTGTGGCACCAGTATGGCCAAACTAATGGGCAGGGCCATGCGCAGGACGTCCCTGTGTGTGATGGAGACTTTATAGTTAGGAGTGGACGACATTTTGGAAAATGGACCGCAATTCGAAAAAAGGAGGCGAAGATAGGAGTTTTGTAGTATTTTGCAGACTGTCAACAGCCCAATTGTACAACCGAAAACTATGGTAAAACCAGCATTCCAAATCGAAGTTCCGGAAATATCGGATGAGGATCTGTCGCATTGCCGACTGCTTGTCGAGGTCAACGCACATTCTTTTACCTATACTTTATTGAATCAGCGGAATATGGGGCCTTTGGCGGTAAAATATTTTCAATTGGACCAGGGAAAGGACAAGCGGCTGACGGAGACATTGCGTGAGATACTGGAGAATGATCCCTTGTTGAAAAGGCCGGTGAAGGAAACGTTGCTGGTCTACAATTTCCCGGAATCCAGCCTGGTGCCCGAACCTTTGTTCAGCATGGATACGAATAAAGAGATCATCGATATTGTGCACGGCAATCTCCAGAAGGGGCTTGTGCTTTCGGAAAAGATACCCTGGTGGGAGCTGTTCAATGTCTACCGGATCTCTCCTGAGCTGCATCATCTTCTCCAGCAGCAGTTTACGGCAGGGAAATACTGGCATTACTACAGTCTGTTGCTAAAGAGCTATAAAATGTTCGATTCGGGAGCTGGAGAAGGTAAGGACTGTCTCAAGGTGATCTTTTATCCGGATAAGATGGTGGCGTTGGTGGTCAAGGAGGGGAAAGTGCATTTGATGCAGACCTTCAATTACCAGGACGTCAAAGACGTGATCTATTATCTGCTGAACACCTGTCGGCAACTGGATATCAATCCCGAGGAAGTGAGATTATTGGTTGGAGGCTTAATAGACAGGCAATCAGCTCTTAGCGAAGAGTTATATAAATATTTTCTTCAGGTAGATTTCGAGAACGTGGACGAAAGTATAAAGGTTACGGATGAGCTTCGGGAGTTGCCCCTGCATTATTTCTCATCTATTTTGAAAATGGCCGTATGCGCATAATCGGAGGCGAGCTAGGGGGGCGGAGAGTGAATCCTCCCGCCCGAATGCCGCATACCCGTCCTACGACGGATATAGCGAAGGAGGGGTTGTTCAATATATTGGAAAACAACCTGGATCTGGGGACTTTGCGTACCCTCGATCTGTTTGGGGGGACGGGAAGTATCAGCTATGAGCTGGCGTCCAGGGGGGTGAGAGATCTGACCGTGGTGGAGAAAGACCCCGCCATGTTCAGTTTTATTCAAAAGAGCGCCCAGGAGCTGGGGCTGGCATCCTTTTACAAGGTGGTGCGTATGGATGTGTTCAAGTTCATCGGGCAGTGTACTGAGCAGTTCGATCTTATATTTGCGGGACCGCCCTATGCGCTGGCGACCATCGACGAGCTGCCCAAGCTGATCGTGGAGAAGAAGCTGCTGCGGGATAAGGGCTGGTTTGTCCTGGAGCATACTCCGCGGAACAATTACGAAGGATATCCTCTTTTTGTCACACGGAGGAATTACGGTACCACTGTGTTCTCCATCTTTGTCAATAAGTTATGAGGCCTATTTTTATTACAGGTATAGGTACGGATGTAGGCAAGACGGTGGCGGCTGCCGCCGTTACCGAGGCATTGGGCGCTGCATACTGGAAACCTGTGCAGGCCGGATTTGACCACGGGACGGATACGGAATGGGTAGCGGCCAGGTTAAGTCATCCATGGGCCAGGGTGGTGCCAAAGGAAGCCTATAAATTAAGGCTGCCTGCTTCTCCCCATATTGCCGCCCGGCAGGAGAAGGTCATTATTGACCTGGAGGAGATCCATCGGCAGTTCCTGGAAATACGGGCCAACCTCCCTGTGCTGCCGGGGCAAACTGATCCCAGGCGTCCCAGCAACATTCCAGGCTGGTCGACACCAGGGCCCGGCGATGATTTTGTCATAGAAGGAGCCGGAGGGCTGATGGTCCCCCTCAATGAGAGTGAATTTGTAATTGACCTTATTAAAAAGCTGGATGCCAATGTGATAATCGTCAGCCGAAATTACCTTGGAAGCATCAATCATTCCCTCCTGACCGCTGCTGTCTGCAAGGCGCATGGGCTGAATGTAGCCGGCTGGATATTCAATGGGGAGCCCAGCGGATATGAGGAGGAGATCGTTGACTGGAGCGGGTGCCGTTGGGGCATTACCATACCCTGGACAGAACATCCGGACAAGGATTTTATCCGGGAGCAGGGGGAGCGGATACGCATGGAACTTATGATGATGCTTTACAGGCCTTAGCCTGAATTTTTTATGTATCTTTGGATAAGTCTCCGGGGGCCGTTCCGGCCGCCCGTCGAACAATAACTATGAATTTCAACTTCCCGCTCTTGCGGACTATACGGATACTATTATTCCCTCTTTCCCTTCTTTACGCTTTGGTCGTTATTCTACGCAACTGGTGTTATGATAAGAAGATACTGGCTTCAGCTCAGTTCAATCTGCCTATTATTTGCGTAGGCAATCTGGCTGTAGGGGGAACGGGGAAGTCTCCGATGGTAGAGCTGCTGATACGTATGCTGAAAGATCGTTTCGAGATAGCCGTACTAAGCCGCGGATACAAGCGAAAGACACGGGGCTATGCCCTGGCCGGCGCCTATACTACTGCGCTGGACATCGGCGATGAGCCCATGCAGTTCCATAGCAAGTTCCCGGAAGTGGCGGTGGCAGTAGGGGAAGAACGGATCGTGGCCATACCGCAACTGTTGCACGACAGGCCTGATACCCGTGCCATCATCCTGGATGACGCCTTTCAGCACCGGGCCGTCAGGGCGGGGCTGAATATTTTGCTGACGGATTATTCCAACCTGTTCACCAGGGACTGGTGGCTGCCCAGCGGCGATCTCAGGGATGCCCCCGGCGGGTACCGGCGGGCGGATATCATCGTGGTCACCAAATGCCCCGAGAGCCTTACGGAAGACGAGCGAAGGGCCGTTAAGGCGGAGATCGATCCGCTGAAGCATCAGCAGGTGTTCTTTTCTTCCATCCAATATGGCCAGCCGTATCATATCACCAGGGGAACTGCCACGGTGATCAACGACAAGATGGAAGTGTTGCTGGTGACGGGTATCGCCAATCCTGCGCCGCTGAAGAAATGGCTGAATGACAAGGCCGGCAGCTTTTATGAGTTAGCTTATAGTGATCACCATATATTCACCATCGACGATCTGAATTATATGATCCGCCGATATAATAATATCGCCGAGCCGAATAAGATCATCCTCACGACGGAGAAGGATGCGGTCCGCCTGATCAAGTTCCGCCAGGAGCTTGAGGACTGGCCCTTTTACGTGCTTCCTATCGAACCGCGGTTTTTATTCAGCGAGCAGCCGCGTTTTACTGATTTAATCATTAAATTCATTACCAATTTTAAGCCCCCTGATCAGGCCGGAGGGGAATAATAAAATACACAAAGCGGACCATGGGTCCGCATACAACACAATGAAGACGAAAAAGAAAAAGAAGAAAAAAGCCGGCGAATCATCGTCCCATTTATTGACGGGGCGGCTGGACGTGACCCGCTCAGGAATGGGTTTTGTGATCATAGAAGGAAGGGATCAGGATATTCTTGTCCGCCCCTCTGATTTTAATACAGCTCTTCATGGCGACACGGTACGGGTGCAGGTCCTTGGCAATCCCAGCCGGAGCGGCCGTCAGCAGGGGGAAGTAGTGGAAGTGGTCGAGCGGAAGCAAATGGAATTTTTAGGACATGTGGAGCTTAGCCAGTCCTTTGCTTTTTTTATTGCGGAGACGGACAAGCCCATGCCCGATATCTATATTCCTTTATCCAGGCTGAATGGCGCTGTGGGCGGCGATCGCGTCATCGTACGCATCGTGGAATGGGAGAAGAACAAGAAGCCGCAGGGCGAGGTCATCCAGATCATGAACAAGGAGGACGAGAACGACAAGGCCATGAAGGAGATACTTTTGGAGAATGGGTTCCCCATTTTCTTCCCTGAGAATGTCATGGAAGAGTCCGGGAGATTGCCCGATATCATCGCTTCTTCGGAGATAGGCATACGCAAGGATATAAGGGACATCCTTACATTTACCATCGACCCGGTGGATGCCAGGGACTTTGATGACGCCATATCCATTCGTATGCTAAAGAACGGTTTTTGGGAAATAGGGGTGCATATCGCGGATGTGAGCCATTATGTAGAGCCGGAGACAGCATTGGATAAGGAGGCGTACACGCGGGCTACGTCCGTCTATCTGCCGGATCGTGTCAATCCCATGCTGCCGGAAAGGATATCCAATGAGCTATGTTCCCTTCGTCCTCACGAGGACAAGCTCACTTTCTCCACCATTTTTCAGATGACGCCTAAAGGGGAGGTCAAGCAATATTGGATCGGTAAGACCGTGATCCATTCCAACCACCGGTTCACCTACGAAGAGGTACAGGAGATCATCGAACAAAAGGAAGGACTTTATCAAAACGAGATAGAGGTACTGAACGATATCGCCCAGCGGCTGCGCAAACAGCGGTTTAGGAAGGGGGCTATCAATTTCTCTTCCACGGAAGTGCGTTTCAAGCTGGATGAGAAGGGAAAGCCTATCGGGATCATGGTAAAGGAGAGTAAAGAGGCTCATCAGCTGGTGGAAGAATTCATGCTGCTGGCCAACCGTACTGTGGCCGAGAATGTGGGGAAGATAAAGGTGAACAAAAAGCCGCTGCCCTTTCCCTACCGGGTACACGACACACCGGATAAAGAGAAGCTGTTGCCCTTTATCGAGTTTGCCAAAAAGTATGGGCATGACTTCGACCTGAAGTCACCCCAGGCGATAGCTTCCAGCTTCAACCAGATGTTGATGGATGTACAGGGCCGGCCCGAGCAGCATGTGCTGGAGCAGCTGGGTATCCGGACCATGGCCAAGGCCATTTATACGACTGAGAACATAGGCCATTATGGGCTTGGTTTCGAATTTTACTGTCATTTTACCTCCCCCATCCGAAGATATCCTGATGTGTTGGTTCACAGGATATTGCACGAAGTATTGCAAGGAAAAAATGAAGTTGATAAAAAATTGGAGGCCAAGTGCCGGCATTCCAGCGAACGGGAGCGTGCGGCCATGGAAAGTGAGCGTGCGGCGGGTAAGTACAAGCAGGTGGAGTATATGCAGGGCTTTTTGGGTGAGGAGTTCGAGGGGGTGATCAGTGGCGTGGCATCCTTTGGCTTTTGGGTGGAGACCGTGGAACAGAAGTGCGAGGGGCTTGTCAGTATCAACAGCCTCCTGGAATACGATGATTTCCGGCATGTGGAGAGCGAGTACAGCCTCGTGGGGCGTCGCAGTGGCCGGCAGTTCCGTATGGGGGACAAGGTGAGGATAAAAGTGGTGGCGGCCAACCTGGCCAAGCGTCAGCTGGACTATGAGTGGGTCATCGCCAGCAGCGCAGGGGAAGAAGGGCAGTCTGCCATGTCCGTCAGACCGGTGAAGCCAGGCAAGCCTGGCAGACACGAGGCAAAAGAGAAGAAAACGAAAACCAAAAAGAAAAAGAAATAGCTGTACATGCACAGTTTTGAAGAATTATCCACAGCATTCACGGCCCGATTTGACGTGCAGCATTTTCCCTCTCATCCGGCTACCCTTTATGAGCCGGCCAGCTATTTCCTGGGCATCGGGGGCAAGCGAATAAGACCCGTGCTTTGTTTGATGGGGAACGAGCTGTTCGGGGAGATCGATCCCGACGCCTGGCATCTGGCTGCCAGTATCGAGCTATTCCACAACTTCACCCTGATACATGACGATATTATGGATAAGGCTCCTTTGCGTCGTGGCATGCCTACCGTGCATGAGAAGTATGGGGCTTCCACCGCCTTGCTGACGGGGGATGTGATGATGGTGATAGCGTATGATTATCTCAGCAGGATACAGGCGCAGCATATCCGTCCCATCATGCATATTTATAACCAGACGGCAAGAGAGGTTTGTGAAGGGCAGCAAATGGATATGGATTTTGAGAAGATGGATAGGGTGGACCTGGAGGCGTATCAGCGAATGATAGGGTTGAAAACCTCCGTGCTTTTGGCCGCCAGTCTTCGCATAGGCGCCATCCTGGGCGGCGCTGGGCTGGGGAATCAGCAGCATCTTTATGATTTTGGCAAGAACCTGGGGCTGGCCTTCCAGGTACAAGACGACTATTTGGACGCTTTTGGCGACCCCGGGAAGTTCGGCAAGCAGGTGGGAGGAGATATCGTAGCCGGGAAAAAGACCTTTCTTCTTATAAAAACGCTCGAGGTGGCTACTGCAGAGCAGCACCGGCGGATAGACGAGCTAAAAAAGGCCGATGCCATCCCGAAGATCGAGGGCATGCTGGAGATATTCAAGGCCTGCGGAGTCGATGCATGGGCCCGGGAATTAAAGGAAAAATATATGCAGGCGGCCTATCAGGCTCTGGAAGATATTGCCGTGCTGTCCCGTCGCAAAGAGCCGCTGAAACAGCTGGCAGCGTTCCTTGTTCAAAGAGAGTACTAACGCCGCAGACGGCTTAGCATCACCTCAGTGATACCCAGGTAAGAGGCGATATGTTTGCCTTTTACTTTATCCAGCAATCCGGGGTAGCGCGTAGTGAACCAGGCCAGCTTTTCGCCGGAACGCTGCATCCACACGGCCTGCATCCTTTGCTCCTGTGCCAGGAGGGTGGCTTCCGTGAGCTGTTGTCTTACCGTGGCGAACACGGGAAAATCCTGGCAAATGCAGCGAATATGTTCGAAGCTCAGGGTAACGATATGGGTGCGTTCCAGGGCCTGGATATATTCTATTCCTTTGCGCTGGAGAAGGAAGCTTTGCGGCGACCAGCCCACCTCTCCAGCCTGGATGAAACGGGAAGATATCTCTACATCGTCCTTATAGTAGAAACATCGCAACAAGCCTGATTCCACAAAACAAAGATGATGACAGACCTGGCCGGCCTTTAACAAAAAAGCTTCACGGGGCAGGGTCTTTTCCCGCAAATATTCCAGCAGATAGCAGTTGAGGTCTGCCGATAGTATGGCAGCGCAATACTTGACAGGTGCATTCATAAAATGGACGATTGAAGGAGATCGTGAAGGCTGGGATGCAAGGAAGATGGGGGAAAAGGCTTTGTAAAACTAGGTAAAAGAGGAGATATTATTAAAGCAAATTGTAGTATTTTACCGGGCATAATCAAACTAATGCGGATGTCCAACTCATTGTTCCGGAAAAAATCGCTGGAAAAGATACATAAGGATGCGGAGGAAGGGATCACAGACGGTCACGGTGGCGGAGGACTAAAAAAAGTGTTGAACGTACGCGATCTTACTTTTATGGGGATCGCGGCTGTCGTTGGGGCGGGCATCTTCTCAACCATTGGTAAGGCTGCTTTTGATGGGGGGCCGGGCATTTCCATTCTGTTCGTCATTACTGCCGTCACCTGCGGATTTTCCGCCTTGTGTTATGCAGAGTTCGCCAGCAGGATACCCATTGCGGGCAGCGCCTATACCTACGCGTATGTGTCCTTTGGGGAATTGGTGGCCTGGATCATCGGGTGGGCGCTGATACTGGAATATGCCATCGGCAATATCGTGGTGGCCATCTCCTGGAGCGGCTATTTTAACAATTTGTTGGAAGGTTTTCATATCCATCTGCCCGGCTGGTTGATCACGGACCCCAGTACGGCCAAAGCAGCCTTCCTGAATGCGCAGAAGGCCCTGTCGGCACATCAGACCCTCACGGACATGCAGCATGCGGCTGTAGACGCGTGGAATACGGCCCCTGTCATATTTGGGGCCCATATCTTTGTCAATCTGCCCGCCTTTATCATTGTATGTATCATCGCTTATGTCACGTATATAGGTATTTCGGAAAGCAAGAAGACCACCAATATTATGGTGATGTTCAAGATCGCCGTTATTCTCCTCGTGATCATACTGGGATTTTTCTTTGTGCAGCCCAGTAACTGGAGCCCCTTCCTGCCCAATAAGTTTGAGGGTGTTCTAAAAGGTGTCTCTGCCGTCTTTTATGCCTATATAGGTTTCGACGCCATCTCCACCACGGCGGAAGAATGTAACGATGCACAGCGGGATCTGCCCAAGGGGATGATCTATTCCCTCATCATCTGTACAATATTGTATATCCTGGTCGCCCTGGTGCTCACGGGTATGGTGCATTATTCCGAGCTCAACGTCACGGACCCCCTGGCGTATGTTTTCAACGCGGTGCATCAGAAATGGATCGGTTATTTTATTTCTATCAGCGCCGTGGTGGCCACTACCAGCGTGCTGCTGGTGTTCCAGCTGGGGCAACCTCGTATCTGGATGAGCATGAGCCGGGATGGGCTGTTGCCCAGGGCTTTTGGAAAGATACATCCCAAATACAAGACGCCCTGGTTCTCTACTATCATTACCGGGCTGCTTGTGGCCATACCCACTCTTTTTATGGAAAGTTCCCTAATGACGGAGCTGACCAGTATCGGAACTTTGTTTGCTTTTGTGCTCGTTTCAGGCGGGGTGTTGCTGCTCCCGCGTATGCAAAGTACAGGGAAAAGGAGTTTCCGGCTGCCTTATATCAATGGGCAGCTGATCGTACCTGTGCTATATGCGGTCTTTCTTTGGTTGTTCCGCGAACGGGAGGTGAAGGTGCTCACCCATCTTGGAAACGCAGGGCTTCAGGAGGCGTTATTCCTGGTGTACACCCTTCTGGCCGGCGCGCTCACCGTGGCTACCGTTGTCAAAAAATATTCCCTGATACCTGTATTGGGTGTTCTTTTCTGCGCCTACCTGCTTATCGAAATAGGAGCCACTGCGTGGATATGGTTCTTTGTATGGATGGGCATCGGATTGGTGATCTATTCCATGTATGGCTATCGAAAAAGCCGTGCACGGATGTCGTAGTTTAATGTCGTAATTTTGGGCCATGAAATTTCAGGTAGGAGACAAGGTAGTTATCCAGCATTCCAATGACGAAGGAGAGGTGGTTGAGATCATCAATGACAAAATGGTGCTGGTGGATGTGCGGGGTGTCCGATTCCCCGCGTATACGGATCAATTGGATTTCCCTTATTTCAAACGGTTCTCGGAAAAAAAACAACCCCCTCCGGAGAAAAAACCCAGGCGGTTTGTCGACCAACTGCCCGCGGAGAAGCCGCAGTCCAACCAGAAAAAGGAACGGATCGCGCGGCTGGAGAACGGGGTATGGCTTACTTTTTTACCCGTTTGGGACAACGATGAATTCGGAGATGATGTAGTGGAAAGCCTGAAGATACACCTGGTGAACAATACTTCTTCCGGATATCATTTTTCCTATCATCTGAATTATTTTGGGAAGAGCAACTTCGACCTGGACAACCAGGTACATCCATTCCAGGATTTTTATATTCACGATATTCCATTTGCCAATCTCAACGACAATCCCGTCTTTGAATGCGATTTTGCATTGCTGAACCCCGACAAGGCCAAGGCGGATCATTATGAGACGTCGCTTAAGTTGCGGGCCAAGCAGGTGTTCAGCCGTATCGAGGAAATAAAAAAGAAAGGGGAGGCTACTTTTTCCTTTAAGCTGTTCGACCATTATCCGGAAAAGGAGATCGAGATCGAGACGGGGTCCGTGATCGATACGGGGATATTTTCGGGTTCCGGTTTCCGGGTCTATGAGGCTTCGCGGGCGCGGCAGCACCTGGAGTCGCCCCGCAGCGAACTGGACCTGCATATCGAGAAGCTCACCGACAAATGGTCTTCGCTGGACAATTTCGAGATGCTCACGTTACAACTGCAGACCTTCGAGAAATATTTCGATCTGGCCCTTGCGCATCATCTTCCCAGCATGATCGTCATACATGGCGTCGGCACGGGGAAGCTTCGGGATGAGATACACGAGATATTGAATGCCAAACGGCGGGTGAAGAGTTTTGTCAACCGCTACCACCCGCGTTATGGGTACGGGGCGACGGAGATATTCTTTGATTATTCCAAATAAAATGGGCGCCTCAGGCGCCCATTAATTGTCTTAAAATTTATCGGCATCACGGTAGGCCTGTATCAGCGCAGCCTCGCCTTCCTTACCCGGATGGGCATTGCCGTGCTCCATACCCAGCACACCCCGATAGCCTTTCTCGTGGATGTGTGAAAAGATGCTACGATAGTCCATTTCCCCGGTACCGGGTTCATTACGGCCGGGATTGTTACCTATCTGAAAATAGCCGATCTCGCTATAGGTATGGTCGATCAGGCGGATGATATTCCCCTGGTTGCGTTGTATATGATACATGTCGAACAGTATCTTACAGGATGGGCTATTGATGGCTCTGCAGATGGCATAGGCCTGATCGGCTTCCCGGAGGAAGAGGTCCGGGGTATCGCTCAGCGGTTCCAGCACCATGATTATCTTGTGTGGTTCCAGTATCTCTACACCCCGGCGGAGAGCGTCGATGACGTTACCCGTCTGCATTCCCATGGGCAGGTGTCTTTCAAAATCACCGGGCACCACGGTGGTCAATATACCGCCGCATCGTTTCGATACTTCTACAGCCTGCCGGCATCCTTTCAGAAATATTTCTATGAACTCCGGCTTGCCGGCTGCCAGCGTATTGGCGCCATTGCCGCCTTTGTCCAGGACGAACACGCCCATGGACATGCCCAGTTTGGCAAGCGTATCGCCTATTTTCTGTTGCTGTTCGGGTGATCTGCCGGCCATGCCATTGTCTTCGATGGCCCTGAATCCCTGGTCGTAGGCAAATTTGATCTGATCGATGAAGTCATTGCCGGCGCTGTTGCGGAACATCCCGTCGTGAATGCCGTAGTTGAGATTGAACGGCTGTCCGGCAGCGGCCCGTTCCCTGGATGTTGCGAAGGCAGCCGCGCCCGGCAGGACTGACGCACCTGCAAGCAGGGAGTTTCGGATAAATTGTTTGCGTTGCATAGTCTATAGTAGGAGGTTCCTGTTAAAAGAATTTTGTTACACCTGGTTCCGCCACCGGATAATTCCCATCGGCATCGGGCGTTACGGGTGGAGTGGCGTCGAATGCGTAACTGGCAGGCATGATGTTGATGCCTGAGTTGATGGCTTTATCCCATTCGACGTTCTGACCGGAATAGGTGGCCATTCTGCCCAGGATGGATGTCATGGTGCTGCGGGCCCCTCTTTCTGCGTCCCAGAACTTGTAATCCCCTTTGGCGATGGCGGCGAACAGCTCGTCATGCTCGTTCTGATAGGGCTGGTTCTCCATTTTTTTATCGAACTGGTAGATGGTATTCCCTTTATTGTCCGCGATACGGGCCGCGTCGCAGAATACTTTTCCTTTCGTACCGACGAGCAGCTCGTCCACCTTGCTCATGGTGCCTTTCTGGTGACGGCACTGGCTGTTCAGGATCGTGCCGTTGCCATACTGGAATTCGACATAGTGGTGATCGAAGATCTGTCCATAGTCCTTGCCTTTACGCACTTCACGTCCACCCATTCCCTGGGCTTTGACGGGATAGGCGTCCATGGCCCAGTTGATCACATCCAGGTTGTGGATATGCTGTTCCGTGATATGATCGCCGCAGAGCCATACAAAATAATACCAGTTGCGCATCTGGTATTCCATTTCCGTCCAGCCGGTCTGACGGGGATGTACCCAAACGCCGTCGTTGTTCCACCAGGCCTGTGCGGATACGATCTCACCGATGGCGCCGTCGTGTACTCTTTTGATCAGCTCGCGATAGGAGGCCTGATAGCGGCGCTGTAGTCCTACGACCACATTGAGCTTTTTGGCTTTCGCCTTTTCTGCTGCCGCCAGGACTCTTTGTATGCCGGCGGGGTCCGTCGCTACCGGCTTTTCCATGAATATATGTTTACCCTGATTCACCGCTTCTTCGAAGTGGATGGGGCGGAAGCCGGGAGGTGTGGTTAGTATCACCACATCGGCGAGAGCGATAGCCTTCTTGTATGCGTCGAAGCCGGTGAACTTATTTTCTTCCTTGACCTGTACCCGGTTCTTTTTATCCTCCAGGGCCTCGAGGATATTCTGGTAGCTGCCGTCCAGCCTGTCCCTGAATGCGTCGGCCATGGCGACCAGCTGAACATTCTGTTTGGTGCTGAGGGCCTGTACACAGGCGCCCGTGCCTCTGCCGCCGCAACCGATGAGGGCGACCTTGATGACATTGTCCGAGCCGGAGAAAAAGTTGGCCCTGGAGATAAGCGGCGCTGCAAGGATACCGCCTGCCAGCATGGAGGAGGCTTTGACGAAGTCCCTTCTGCTGTGGTGAGGAAAATTTGATTTTTTCTGATTCATGATAACTGCAATTTAAAATGAATGCACCGGGTATGGTTTACTCCGAAAAATACCCATCCCCAGTGCGTGTTTAATGATGGGCCTTCGGCCAGCGGACCCGTGGTCCGCTCTGATGTTGACTTATTTGCGTGTGAGGTGTTCGTTGAAGAATTGTTCGACGGCTGTGGCCGAGGGCTGTTTCACCGGCCGGATGACCCGGAACCCAATAAAGGGCGCGTCGGCGTTCCACCATTTGCTTTTTGGTATCTGGGGGTCCCGCGCGTTCCATTTTTTATCGTAGGGCAGGCGGGCGGCGCTGCGCAGCTGTTCCGGTGCGTCGTGGAAGCAGCCTCCTTTTAATGTGAGAGGGTCGAGGGTCCATTCCGCCACATTACCCAGCATGTCGTACAGGCCCCATGCATTGGGTTTTAGTTGCTTGACCGCGTGGTATTTATTATCGCTGTTGCTGCTGTACCAACCGTATTGGGGCAGTTGGGCGGCGTCATTCCCAAAAGGGTAGGCAGTGGCAGAGCCCGCCCGGCAGGCATATTCCCATTCCGCCTCGGTAGGCAGCCGGTAGAAGATACCTGTCTTTTTATAAAGCCACTTGCAATACATGATGGCGCCATACTGGCTCATGCTATTGGCGGGGAAGCCGCCTGTCTTGCCCATGCCTAAAGTAAAGTCGATGTATGGAGGGCTGGGACGGGTGACGCCATCGGGTATGGGCGCTTTGTCCAGCGCCTCATCCTGGAACAGGACATATTCCTCGTAGGTAACCTCATGCTCTTCCATCCAGAAAGAATCGATCTTGTCATTGCCGGGTATGGGGGCCATGACAAAGGAGACGGAGGTCCCTGCTATCTGCTGAGTATATGCGCTGAATTGGTCGGTAGGACGATCCACCGGGCCGAGCGGTAAGCAGGCCAGGCAGGCAAGCCAAATTTGGTTCATGCGCTCAATTTACATACTATTTCATCTGCGGAAAAATGTCTTTTTGACAGCCATATGCCGTCTCGCCGATGATTATTGAGTGGATAAGTTGTATCGACTCGGATTGCTTAGATAATTTCTAAAACCGGGCGAAGATTTGCGGATAATTTTGCCGTTCTTCATTTCTGTGACCAGCAGGGCCGTTCCTGGAAGCTGGCGGATCAGTTGAAGAGATCTCCGCCAGGAGAGGATGCTGCAGGCTGTGGCCAGCCAGTCGGCTTCTGTACCGTCCCGCGCCAGTGCAGTGACGTTTCGCCGACGGGTGAGCCCGATGCCCGTCCGGGGGTCGACGATATGCGAATAGCGTTTTCCATTCAGCTCTACATATTGATAAATATCGCCGGAGGTGGCTACCGCCATATCTTTCAGGACGAGGAAGGAGGGAAGCAGGACGTCTTTTTCGCCGGGTGCGTTGATGCCGATGACCCATCCTTTTTTGCCGGGAGGGACTTCGCCTGTTACGATCTTCCCGCCCGCATTGACCATAGCGATGGGGTATCCATTCCGGCGAATGAGGTCCAGGGCAGCCTGCGCCACAAAGCCTTTACCAAGGCCCCCTATGTCCAGCTGCATTCCTTCTTTATCCAATAATACAGCGTGCGTGAGCGTGTCCAGGTGAAGATACCGATAACCTGTCCTGGCCAGGGCTGCCCGGAGGGCGGCACTATCGGGAAATTGATGGGTCTTTCGTGCCTGACGCCAGAGGCGAACGACGGGACCGACCGTAATGTCATAGCTGCCTTCACTGAGGATGGCGGCCTGTAGTGACTGCTGAAGGATATCGAAGAGGGGAGCGGATACGGGTACCCAGCGATGCTGGCCGCCGGTGGCGCTGAGTCTGCTTATCTCGCTGCTGTCGATGTAATCGCTGAGGCAGGCGTTCAGCTTTTCGGCTGTGTCGAAGGCGGCTGCGGCGACCTGTGCGACGGAGGCGGAATCCGCGCCGTAAATGGTAATGGTAAAGGGGGACCCCATTTCCGGCCTTTGGAAGATGTATTTTGTCTGTCCCCAGGCCTGGCAGGCCGTTAGTAAGCATATCGTCAATAGCAGCTTCATCCCGTAAAGATATTGTACATTTGTATTTGCTACCAACCGGGTCATCGCACTTTTTGTTTATTCAAAGAGGGAGGAAAGTCCGGACAGCGCAGGGCAATGCACCGGCTAACGGCCGGGTGGCGTATAAACGCCAATAGAGAGTGCCACAGAAAATAACTGTCCGCCACCGGCGGATGAGGGTGAAAATGTGGGGTAAGAGCCCACGGCGCCGGCAAGTAATTGCCGGGGCGGGTAAACCTTGCATGCTGAAATGCCACGTATACCGGCGACTGAGGACGGCCCGTCCGATGCCGGAGGGTAGGCAGCTAGATCCCTGCAGTAATGCAGGGGCCAGATAAATGGTGATCGCCTTGCTACGGCGAGGTACAGGATCCGGCTTATAGGTTGGTAGCTTTTTCTTTCAATGCAGCAGCAGATCCCCCAGCCATCCTCCCAGTTCCATCAGCCATGCCAGTCCCAGGTGGACGATGAGGCCGCCGAGAATGCTGCGGGTGCGCAGGGCGATGACGCCCAGGATCATACCCCCAAAAAAGGAGGAGATACATTCGCCCAGGGGCTTGCCGAAATGGATGGTGCAATAAAAGGCCGCCATGGGCAGGATAGCTTTTTCCCCTGCATAGCGGACCAGGCCGATGACCAGCAGACCCCGGAAGAACAGTTCGATGGAAAGAAAGTCCAGGCCATAGGACAATTCATAGAGCAGCTGCCATGGCCATAATGGAGAGGTATAGCTGCTGATGAAGGCGATGTTCTTTACTTTTGGGTAAGTGTGAAGGAAATCCGGCCGGGTGGATGCGAGGGCGATCAGGGGGAGCAGGCAGGCCAGCAACAGGAAATAGGGGCCGGCCCGGAAACCCTTGCTGGTGAGGCCGAAGAAGGCAGGGGGCGGGATGTTGTCTTCCTTTAATACCCGGCCGCAAAACCACAGTAAGATGCAAAGCAATATCAGTTTGGCTGGCAGCTGCAGCACGATGAGGGTGTAGTGGTCCCATGGATAACGAAGATCGAGAGGTAAGTCCCAATGGATCATTTTGAAAGAGAAATATAGTGGAGCGACAAAGAGAATAAGGAGGAAATGCCGGCGGGATGCGTGTGATCGGATCTCACGTACGCCTACAACTGCCCAGGCAAAAAAGAAAACAAAGGCATAAAAGAAGAAGAAGCTGACAAGGGACAGATACCAGGGGTGAAGATCTTTGATCCTGCGCTCGATACCAAAAGTATAATTACAGGCGATGAGCAGTCCTGTAAAGACTATGATATATATAATATTTTTAGAAGACTGACGGGAGAGATACTGTTTAAGGTAGGTGATGAAGTCTTTCATGCTTTACCCTCCCTTAGGAAAGAAAGCTTTCCTTCATTTTGCCCAGCAGGTCCGTCTGGATCATTTTTTGCGACAAAACGATCATATTGAGGAAGGCCTTGCTGTGGGAGATGCCATGGCCGATGATCACCGGCTTGGTCACGCCTAATAACGGGGTGCCTCCGTAGAGTTCGAAGTCGAACTGGTCGAAGTATTCGCTTTGGATCTTTTTTTCGCGGGAAATGTCGAAGAGCGACTCGGCCATTTTGAGGATCACATTGCCGGTAAAGCCTTCACAGACCGTGACATCCGCCTTGTCGATGAGAAGGTCGCGTCCTTCGACGTTGCCGATGAAATGGATCTGGCTATTATCCTTGAGCAGGGGATAGGCAGCTTGCGCCAGGATATTCCCTTTCCCTTCTTCTTCTCCAATGTTGAGCAGACCTACCCGTGGATTATCAATCCCTAAAATATGTTTGGCATAGAGGGATCCCAGTATGGCGAACTGGTTGAGGTTCTCCGGTTTGCAGTCGGAGTTGAGCCCTACGTCCAGCAGGACGCCTGTGCCGCCGCTGGTCTTGGGTAAGATGGTGCAGATGGTAGGGCGTTGGATACCTTCGATGGGCTTTAAACTAAAGAGGGCGCCTACCAGCATGGCGCCGGTGTTGCCGGCGCTGATAAAGGCATCCATCTTGCCGGTGGCCAGCAGATGGAAACCTACGGAGATGGAAGATTGCTGTTTTTCTTTTAAGGCTTTGGTGGGATGTTCATTCATCTCAATGACCTGAGGAGCATGGATCACTTTCACCGACGCGGCGGGGATAGCGTATTCCTGCAACAGGGGGTTGATCTTTGTTTCATCACCGATCAGGAAAAGAGTAGCGGGTGCTGTCGTCCCTTTCAGGTACAGTTGCACACCCCGGACTGCTTCCAGTGGTGAGAAATCCCCTCCCATCATGTCTAAGCCAATATTCATGCGACCTTACTTGACCGGTGAGCTCTCAGCTACTACTTTTCCTTTGTAGTACAACTTACCCTCACTAACGTGCGCGCGGTGACGAACGTGTGTCTCTCCGGTGGTGCTGTCTTTGCTTAAAGTGACTTTCTCGGCCTTGTAATGTGTTCTTCTCTTTGCGCTTCTCTGCTGAGAATGTCTGCGTTTCGGATTTGGCATATACTATGTTATTTGTCCAGATTCTTAAATTTCTCTAATCCTTTCCACAAGGGATTGGAAGCCTGATCTTTCTCGTTTTCCAGCTTTTTCAGCATTTCCAGCACTTCCTTATTACAATAAGGGCCTCCCATTTCCTGTTCGCTACACATGCGTTGCATGGGTATGCTCAGGTTGACGAACTCGTATATCCAGTCGGAGACATGCAGATGGCTTTCTCCTTTAGATATATAATATACGTCGGGGTCTTCCTCCTGCTGGTTCATGATCTCCGGGTCTTCTACCAATTTGACCAGGACATTGAACTCGTCCCACAGCTCCATCGGGCGCATATTGCCGCATCTGTCGCATGTTAGCTCTACCCGGCCTCCAACCTCGAATTTCAGGAGCATGAAGCTGTTCTTTTTATCCAGGGACAGCTTTATGCCTACGTCGCAGTTACGGAAGTCCTGCTGCTGATAAGCCTCAAAGAACTTATCGGTGATCCGATAGTTGAACTCATGAACGCCAGCCTTAAGGCCCACAAACGCTATTTCAAATTCCCTGCGGCTGCTCATGAGTGCTTTTTAAAGAGCTTGCAAAGGTATGATAAAATAATTAGAAATCAGGGTTTAGGATTGGAAAATTTACACATTTACAACCATAGTGTGGAAAAAGTTTACCTTACAGCATGAAGCTTTTGATCGTAGAAGATGAGAAAGCATTGGCGGACAGTATCTACAGCTATTTGCAGCGGGAGAATTTTGTCTGCGAGATAGCCCCGTCCTATACCGGGGCCCTGGAGAGGATAGCGCAAGATGACTACGACTGTATCTTATTGGATATCAGCTTGCAGGATGGCGATGGGCTGGAGCTGCTAAAAACCTTGAAATCCAATCACAAGACGGATGGCGTATTGATCATTTCGGCGCACAGCTCATTGGAAGATAAGGTCTCCGGCCTTCATCTGGGGGCTGACGACTACCTGCCGAAGCCATTTCATCTTTCGGAGCTGGGGGCGCGGGTGGCGGCTATCATCCGGCGGCGTCATTCTGCCGGGAGCCATTTCATCCGGCTGGACGATATTGAGATCGACATCCAGGCGCACCTGGCGACTGTAAAGGGAAGGTCTTTGGACCTTACCCGGAAGGAATATCAGCTATTGCTGTATTTTGCCTATAATAAAGGACGGGTGGTATCCAGGAACGCCATTGCGGAGCATCTGTGGGGGGATGACACGGGCGGGACCGACAATTATGATTTTATTTATACGCATATCAAGAATTTGCGGCGCAAGCTGGTGGAGGCGGGCGCCGGAGATTACATCCAATCTGTCTATGGGATGGGATATAAACTGACGATACCGTGAAATTATTTACCCGATACAGCCGTATCAATATTTTAGCAAGCATCCTGGCCCTGGTCCTGGGCAGCATCGGATATTATATTATGATCAGGGGCATCCTTATCCATGAGCTGGATGATGCTCTGAAAGTGGAGGAGGCCGAGATACTCAGTCATGTTCGGACCCTGGATGAGCTGCCCGAGCCGTCCAGCTACCGGGATCAGCAGATCAGCTTCGCCCCGGCCGCGGCGCCCGTCCGTCGCCGGTTTATGAATATCACCCGGCCCGAGTACCGTCATCACGATGAGTCGCAGCCATACCGGCAGCTGTTGTTCCCCGTTACAGTCAAAGGCCAGGTCTATACGGTGTCCGTCACCAAGTCGGAAGAGGAGACGGAGGACCTGCTGGCATGGATCATGCTTGTCACGGCGGGTATGATTGTTATCCTGTTGGGGATCCTTTTTATGGCCAACCGGCTCCTGCTGCGGCGGATCTGGCAGCCTTTTTACCAGACATTGGAGGGATTACGGCGATTTGACCTTTCTAAAAGGGAGTCCATCGTACATACACCCACCGCCATAGATGAGTTCCGCAATCTGCAGACAGTAGTGGAGGTGATGACGGAGAAGATCCGGAAGGATTATGAGATACTGCGGGATTTTACGGACAATGCCTCCCATGAGATGCAGACGCCGCTGGCCATTATCAACTCCAAACTGGACCTCATGATCCAGGACCAGCAGCTGGAGGAGAAGCATCTCCGGCAATTGCAGGCAATGTATGACGCCGTGGGAAGGCTGCGTACGCTGAATCAATCCCTGTTGCTGCTGACAAAGATCGAGAACAATCAGTTCGCCCAGGCGACGCCGGTGGCATTGGAGGCGATTATTGACAAAAAGATAATACAATTGGAAGACCCCATAAAAGTCAAGCAGCTGACCATAACCACCGATGTACAGCCCTGCGAGCTACAGATGAACGCATATCTGACAGATATTCTTTTAAATAATTTGTTGGGGAATGCCATCCGGCACAATAGCGAGCGGGGTACCCTGGACATTGTCCTCCGGCCGGAGTTCCTTAAGATAAGCAATACGGGCGCACCCCTCTCTTTTGATCCAGCCACCATCTTCGATAGATTTACCAAGGGCGGCCATTCCGAAGGTACAGGGCTGGGGCTGGCCATTGCCAAGCAGATATGCGATAATTATGGGTTTGTTCTGACCTATTCTCATGAGGAGGGGCTGCATGTGCTGCGTATCCAGTTCAGGCCTTCGATGGCAGGGGGCATCCGGCCTACAGAATTTCGCCAAAATGCAATATTAGATTTGTCCCATGAATAAATGCCTTGTTCTGTGGATGCTTCTGGCATTTACAGGAACCGCACGGTCTCAAACCAATACATTGGATTTCTATGTCGGACAGGCTCTGCACAACAGCCCTCTGCTAAAAGATTACCAAAATCAGCTTTTGTCCGGTCAGCTGGACAGCGCGATTGTCCGGGCGGGTTATATGCCGCAAGTGACGGGTACCAGCATCAATACCTATGCGCCCACCCTTAACGGGTATGGTTATGACAATGCCATCAGCAATGGAGGGAATTTTAGCACATTGGTAGGTGTCAATCAGACATTGATAGGTAAAAAGCATTTAGATGCGCAGTATGAGACCATCCGCCTGCAAAGTCAGGGGATCAGCAATACGGCGAAAATATCCGAACAGGACCTGAAGAAAAGCATCACCGCCCAATATATAACTACCTATGGGGACCAGCAGCAGCTGCAATTCAACCGGGATATATCCGGGCTGTTGCGGAGGGAAGACAGTCTTTTAAAGGATCTCACGGAAAGAAATGTTTATCGCCAGACGGACTACCTGGCCTTTCTCGTAACGGTGAAACAGCAGGCCCTTCAAATGCGACAGCTGGAGATACAGTTCCAAAACGATCTCAATACATTGAACTATCTCTGCGGGATCGTGGATACCAGGGCTGTTTCACTTCAGGACCCCGGCCTTAGCCTGGCCTCTCTGCCTGATGCGGACCATTCCGCCTTCTTCCGGCAATATCATCTCGATAGCCTGAAACTGAGGAACGATCGCAGTCTCATCGACTTCGGCTATCGCCCCAAGGCAAGCATATACGCCGATGGAGGATATTCTTCCACGCTGGCCTATCAGGCGTATAAGAATTTCGGGGTCAGCTTTGGCGTTACCATAACCATGCCCATCTACGACGGACATTTGCGAAAGAAACAATACAGCAAGCTGGACATCGCCGAACGCACCCGGACCGGGTATAAGGATTTTTTTACCAGCCAGTACAGACAGCAGATAGCCCAGCTTTCTCAACAATTGCAGGCCACCGAGTCGCTCATCGGGCAGATCAATGACCAGGTGAAGTATTCGGAGGCGCTGATAGATGTGAATGGGAAACTGTTAGGTACGGGGGATGTGAAAGTGGCGGATTTTATCCTGGCGCTGAGCAATTACCTCAATGCGAAAAACCTGTTGACACAAAATAATATTACCCGTCTGCAGATCATTAATCAAATCAACTATTTTAATCGATGAGATTTCGCGGCCTGTTTTTTTGTATGATACTTATTCAGTTTGTCGCTTGCCGCGACAAACAGGCGCCGGCAGCAGAGACAGCGGCCGGGCCGGCGACCGACTCGATAGATGCCCGCACGCCCGTCACTGCAACCTTGATTGGACATGACGCCATAAATGACTCCATCGAGCTGAATGCCGTATCCGCCTTTTTGCAGAAGAGCTATGTAAAGGCCAATGCCAATGGCTATCTGCAATCTTCCGATGTCTATCCCGGCAAGTATGTGGAAGTGGGGCAGCCTCTTTTCAGTCTCAAGACAAAAGAGGCGCAGATCATCGGGAATTCCATAAAGGTGCTGGATTCCACGTTGAAGTTCACGGGTGTCAACCAGATCAAGGCCAATCAGCATGGATATATCACGCAGCTGAACCATCAATCCGGGGATTATGTGCAGGATGGGGAGCAGCTGGCTGTTATCAGCGATCGTAACAGTTTTGTTTTCCTATTGGACCTGCCTTATGAGCTGCGACCCTATGTGCTGAACAAAGGGACCGTCAGTCTGCAATTGCCAGATGGGGAAAGACTTGCCGGGCGTATTGGCGAGGTCATGCCGACCGTCGACTCCGCCTCACAAACCCAAAATGTGGTCATTCGCGTATCATCTTCACATGCCATCCCGGAAAATCTTATTGCAAAAGTGCATATCGAAAAACTATCCCATGCCGGTGCGCAATCGCTGCCCAAGGCGGCGGTGCTGACCAATGACACGGAGGACGAGTTCTGGGTGATGAAGCTCATCGACAGCGCCACAGCCGTAAAGGTGTCTGTGAAGAAGGGCATCGAGACAAAGGATAGGGTTGAGATATTGTCCCCAGTCTTCTCTCCGTCGGACCGGATCCTGGTGTCCGGAAATTATGGATTGCCAGATACGGCGAAAGTAAAAGTCTCCGAATGAAAAACTTCTTTGTTTCCTATAAGAATCCGCTGACCGTCACACTGGTGATCATCCTGTTGGGGGGTCTCTTCGTGTACACCAAATTACAAACCTCCTTGTTCCCGGAAATCACATTTCCCAAGATCAAGGTGATCGCTGACGCTGGTCTGCAGCCTGTGAACAAGATGATGGTCACCGTGACCAAGCCGCTGGAGAATGCCATCAAACAGGTGCCCGACCTGCAATATGTCCGCAGCACTACCAGCAGGGGCAGCTGTGAAATATCGGCTTTTTTGGATTGGAATGCCAATGTCGATCTGAGCCAGCAGCGCATCGAGTCAAAGATCAACGAGATAAAGAGCAATCTTCCTCCCGAGACGCAGATCACGGTAGAGAAGATGAACCCTTCCATCCTGCCTGTCATGGGCTATACCCTCGAAAGCCATAATCTTTCTCCCATCGAGCTGAAGATGCTGGCCAACTATACGATCAAACCTTTTCTTTCCCAGGTGGCGGGTGTCTCCGAGGTGCGTGTCATTGGCGGGAAAACAAAAGAATATTGGCTTGCCCTGGACCAACAAAAAATGAGCACCCTTTCCATTACGCCGGATATGCTCAATGCCACCATCAGCCAGACGGGTTTTATCAAGTCCAACGGCTATCTTGCGGACTATCGATATTTATATCTCACGGTGACGGACGCCACCGTGCATAATAAAGAGGACATCGGGAACATCGTCATCAAAAACACCGGTCGCCGGGTAGTGACCTTAAAGGAGATCGCCACAGTGGATGTAAAGGAGGCGGTGGAGTATACCCGTATCAATGCCAACGGGAAGGATGCCCTATTGATCGCCGTTGTCAAGCAGCCCAATACCAACCTTGTCGTGCTATCCAAGGCCATGGAGGAAAAACTGGCCCAGCTGAGGCCGCTGCTGCCAAAAGGGGTCACGATGCAGCCGTATTATATCCAGGCCGATTTTGTGAATACCTCGATCCGCAGTGTTACCGACAGTCTTTGGGTGGGACTGGCCCTGGCCATAGTGGTGGCGATCATTTTTCTTCGCAGCCTGAAAGCCAGCACTACCATCCTCATCACCATCCCCATCACGCTGCTGCTGACGCTGATCGTGCTGTATGCCATCGGGTATACGCTGAACATCATGACCCTGGGGGCCATTGCCGCCGCCATCGGGTTGATCATCGACGATGCCATCGTGGTGGTGGAACAGATACACCGTACCCATGAAGAACATCCGGACGAGCCTTCTTCCACGCTGGTGCAAAAAGCCATTCACTATCTTTTTCCAGCCATGCTGGGCTCTTCCATCAGCACCATTGTCATTTTCATACCATTTGTACTGATGAGCGGTGTGGCGGGCGCCTATTTCAAGGTGCTGACCAATACCATGATCATTACGCTGGTGTGCTCTTTTTTTGTCACCTGGATCGGTCTGCCTGTCGTCTATCTCCTATTGTCTCCCCGTCACAAGCCCCGAAAGGCGATGAAGCCGCATGCCGTCCGCAGCCAGCGATGGGTAGCTTTTTTTATCCGGCGACCCTGGCTTAGCCTGTTATTGATCGCCGGCCTGGGCTTCTCCATTTATTGGGTACTCCCTCAATTGGAGACGGGGTTCCTGCCGGAGGTGGATGAGGGCAGTATCGTACTGGATTATAGTTCTCCCCCCGGCACTTCGCTGGAGGAGACGGACAGGATGCTACGGGAGGTGGAAAAGATCATCGTAAAGACCCCGGAGGTGGAGGCCTATTCACGGCGGACGGGCACGCAGATGGGATTCTTTATCACAGAGCCGAACAAGGGAGACTATCTTATACATCTCAAGAACGATCGTAGCCGCAGCACGGAGGATGTCATCAGCGATCTCCGCAAGCACATCGAGGCTACACAGCCCGCATTGAGAATAGAGTTCGGACAGGTGATCATGGATATGCTGGGAGACCTTATGTCCTCGGTGGAGCCGGTGGAGATCAAGATATTCGGGGACGATCAGCAAACACTGCAAGCATTGTCCAGGCAGGTAGCGAAGGTGATCTCGGGGGTTGAAGGCACTGCGGATGTCTTTGACGGGGTGGTTATCGCCGGTCCGTCGGTGAGCATCGAACCCAATTATGCCCGTCTGGCTCAATTTGGGCTGACACCGGCCAACCTACAGTACCAGCTGCAAACATCGCTGGAAGGCAATATCGTGGGTACGCTGCCCGAGAAGGAGCAGCTGACGAATATACGCATGGTCTATCCCAATAACCGCAGCCGTGCCGTGACGGACATCGGGCATATGCAGATATTCCTTCCTTCGGGAAAGCTGGTGCCTATCACCGACCTGGCAACCGTCACTGTCCGGGCGGGTGATGCGGAGATCCAACGGGAGAACCTGCAATCCATGGGTGTTGTTACGGCGCGGCTGGAAAATCGCGACCTGGGCAGCGTTATCAAAGATATTCAAAAGGCTGTAGGCGAGAAAGTACAGCTGCCGCAGGGATACCATATCACATACGGGGGCGCTTATGCGGAGCAGCAGCGATCTTTCAGCGAGTTGCTCGTCATATTGATCACGGCCAGCTTGCTGGTGTTTGGCGTGATCCTTTTCCTGTACCGGAGATTTTCCGTGGCCCTGCTGATATTGATGATAGCCATGCTGGGTATTGCCGGAAGCTATCTTGCCCTGTATCTGACACATACGCCATTGAATGTAGGTAGCTACACGGGTTTGATCATGATCGTGGGTATCATCGGGGAGAATGCCATCTTCACTTTTTTGCAGTTCCGGGATACCATGGTCGAAAAGTCGGTAGATGAAGCCGTTATATATGCCATCTCCACCCGTCTGCGGCCCAAGCTGATGACTGCCCTGGGAGCCATCATTGCCCTTATGCCATTGGCGCTGGGTATTGGCGCGGGCGCGCAGCTGCATCAGCCGCTGGCCATTGCCGTCATCGGGGGATTTGTAGTCGCACTGCCGCTGCTGCTGATCGTATTGCCTTCCTTGTTACGCTGGCTTTACAGGAAAACGCCTGCTCCGGTAAGGGCGGTTAGTGAGTAGTACGGAAAAAAACATTAAATCCTTTACCCCCTGTACCCGTGCCGGCGGACAATGCTTCTATAAAATTGATTGAAATGAGTTGTAGCTCAAGTCAAAAAAGCATTGGTATAACAATTATCGGTTTTTTATTGTCTCTTCAGGTTCTTTCCCAAACTACTTTAATCCCGCCATATAAGAATATCTGGACAAAAGCGCCTGAAAATATTCCCAAACACACTTCAACGGATGCGCCATTGATGGGCAACGGGGATGTATTGGCTACCTTGGGCTATCAAAAAGACAGACTGCGGTTCTACCTTACAAAAAACGACTTTGGAAGATGGGTCTCTAAATACGGGTATGGCGGTAAAGAGTTTGAGATCGCAGGAAGTAGAATGGTGGCATATCTTGATGTTGATTTTCAGGCAGATGATAGCTCGTTTTCAGCCGTACAGAATATTTGGAACGGCGAGACCACATCCGTCATCGACAAAAATATTTCGGTGTCATCATGGGTTTGCGCTACACAGAATCTTATTTTTATTCGGGTGGAAACATTGAAAAGTGATGTAGTGCTCTCCATTCATCTTTCTGCGCCGGAAAGTTCCATGGCAAATCTTTCCGCAGGACAGTCAAAAAAGGTTTTTTGGCAAACGCGTTCTTTCGAAGGTGATGTAGATATCCCCGCTGCTGCATCTGTCGCTGTGAAATCGATAAATTATGAAGGAACGTCAAAGATCCTTTTACAAAAGGGAAAGCCATTAGTCCTGGCTCTGGCCGTTGAGAGCAGCTTCAAGAGGGCGCAACCGCAGGAATACGTTATCGATAAGGTCGCAGCCATAACGGAAAAGACCATTCCTTCTTTTGTACAGCAGCACAACGAATGGTGGAAAAAGTATTGGCAAAGATCCCATGTGCTGCTCAACGATACAGTAATCATGAAAAGTTATTATCAGGGGCTGTATACGATGGGGGCCTGCAGTAGGGATATGGATTTTCCCCCAGGTATTTTTGGATGGATCACTGATGATATTCCTGCCTGGAATAATGATTATCATCTGAATTACAATTTCGAAGCCCCGTTTTATGCGCTATGTGCTGCCAATCGCCTGCAGCAGGCCTTACCTTATGACGCTCCCATACTTGCATTTATGCGAAGGGGCAAGTGGTATGCCCAAAACGTAACGCATACGAGAGGTGTGTTATATCCGGTGGGTATAGGGCCACGAGGGGTAGAGGTGACCCGCCAGATAGATACTTTTTACAAGCACGATCATCCCAATGATATTGAAAAAGGCGGCATGTTTTGGCAGCAACGATCCAATGCAGCCTATGCGTTGCTTAACATGGGGCGCTACTGGTATAGCACGTATGACATGAACTACGCAAAAAAGATATACCCATATGCATTATCTGTCGCTGAATTCTGGGAAGATTATCTAAAATATGAAGATGGTCGCTATGTAATTTATAATGATGCCATACACGAGGGGTCCGGGCACGACATGAATCCTGTATTGTCATTGGGATTAGTTCGTTATGTTTTCAGTTTGATCATCGATGTCAGCAATGCGCTGCATCTCAATGAAAATAAGATCGGCAGCTGGAAAAATATATTGGATCACATCAGTCAATTTCCAACACAGATCAGGAATGGGAAGAAAGTTTTTCGATACACCGAGAAAGGGATGGATTGGTATCAGGGAAATGGATTAGGTATCCAGCACATCTATCCTGCCGATGCCATTACCCTGGATAGCAATACGGAATTGCTCACCACAGCGCGCAATACCATTGATGAAATGCAACGTTGGGTGGATAATAACACCAGCAGCAGTTTTTTTATGGCCGCCATCAGGGTGGGTTACAACGCGGATACTATTTACGACAAACTACACAGTTTTATCAACATCACCCGGCCCAACGGTTTTTTTACTGTTCATGGGATAGAAAACTCCTGCATCGTAGCTAACGCCATCGATGAAATGTTATGTATGAGTGTGGGAAATGTCATCCGGCTGTTCCCATCACTGCCGGATAAAGTAGATGCCTCGTTCTACAAACTGAGGGCTTATGGGGCATTTTTGGTTTCGGCAAAAAGAGAAGCCGGGATTGTTTCCCATGTTAAAATTATAAGTGAAAAAGGAAGGCCTTTGATATTGATAAATCCGTGGGCCGGTAGGAGAGTAAAGATAGTCAGGTCCGGGAAGCCTGGACAAACACTTGCCGGCGACAGGCTTGTAATAGCGACTAAAGAGAATGAAACGATCCAATTAATCCCTGAATAAAAGATGAAGCTGAAAATCATTTTCTTCGGAACTGTATATTTCTTTGTTTCTGCTTTGAGTTGCCTGCATGCCCAACCCCAAAATACACCCGCCACACAGCGGGCAATTAAATTAGGTATCCCTACTTTAGACGAGTTGGCAGGAGTATGGATGCCCGGCGCTACGGTGGTTAATCCGCCGTCATTGCATAACTGTCATAACATGCTGATTGCGGATAAGGATCTGACTTCCTATTTTTTCAATCCGGGCGGGTGGCTGTATAATTTGGCAGCTTATGCCGATGCAGCCGAACCATGTATTTGGAAAAGAGGGCATCCCGCTTTGAAATTACTGATTGACGGCCTTGAATATCCATCGGAAGAATTAAAGCAGGGTAATTATCGCGTACTTCGCAGGAACGAACATTGCAACGGATTATCCATCGAGACCGACACCCGGTTGATCCATGAAAAAAGAGGCATTCTTATCCAGGTAAAGTGTACCAACACCAATTTGGTGGAAAAGAGATTTACTTTGACGATGAAGGTGCCGGGTAGTTTACAGCCTGACGGGATCGGCGTAGCCAATGAATTTCAACGCAAAGGCGTAATAACCGTTGTTCGCCCAACGTTACCACCCGCGCGAACCGACATCGATGCATATATCGTCGTTCTGTGGAGCTGGGATATCATGTTAAAGCCCAATGAAACGTATACCATCGGCTTTGTCGCAGGCGATGAGGACACCCGGGCTATGTCTACCGATGGTTTTATCCAGGGAGATATTAATAATGAAAAAGGTCATTATATCGATAGCTGCGTGACCAGGTGGGCTAAAGGGTTTGATGCTGTTTTTGAGGATTGTCAATATCAATGGGAGTCCCGTTGGGCGGACGCATTTACCGTTGGCAATACGCATTATTCCGGTCATGCCCCCGTACTGGTAACCAGCGATCTTGCTTTACGACGGAATTATTACATGGGGATCTTTACTTTATTGTCGGTGGAGCGTTCTCAATTCCCCTTGTACCCAATGTCTTTCATTACGAATGGTGAAAGAGACGATGGGACACAGTTTTACGGCGACCTGGCCGTGCTGCCTACACTCTGGTCTTTGCTGGAGCCGAAGGGGATGAAAGCTACTCTCAAAAGATGGCTGGTCCAAAATCTACGGAACGGCGCATGGTTAGACATCCGTCAGACGTCAGGATATGATGGGAAACACTATGATAGAGTATATGGTTATGCCTTTAATGCCTGCCTATTTTTTAAAACCGCAGATACTTATTTGCGGGTCACCCGGGATACCAATTTTTTAGATGAAAGATTGGAGGATGGAAGCACAGTATTTCAACATTTACGTATGATTGCTACCGACTGGGAAACACTGCCAAAAAATAAAATGGGATTGACCGATTTTGGCGGGAATGAATGCTTGTTGGAGTGTGACCCGAATTATACGCATTATGTGGCATCCATGAATGCCCAGGTTATTTGGATGTTACGGAAGATGGCAGGGTGGCTGCGGTATAAGAATGATCCTTCCACGGCTGAAAAAATGGAAGCCCGGGCCACGGCATTAGTGCCGGTGGTGATGCAATTGTATAAAGAAGGGGATGGCGTTTGGTATTCCTATGACAAGGACGGTAACAAGGTGGAGATACGGCATTGCATGGACTATGTATTTGCCGGCGACGCCCTGGTAGATGATCTGTCCAAAAAGCAGCGGTCGGAGATGAATAACTTTGTACGGTCGGAATTAATAACCCGTGACTGGATGCGGGCCATGAGCTTGCGGGATAGCGCTGCCGCCTTTACCTCCCGCGCCGATCACGGAACGCAAGGCTCCTATGACGTGTGGCTGCCATTAGTCATGCGGACGATGTGGCAATTGGGAGATGCCGATCCGGCATTTCAATTCTATCGGAATATTTCCGTAGTCACACGAGAAGGGTCATTTACACAGGCACATGAATTTTACGGAGCCACACGCAATCGTATTGATGCGCCCGTGCGGATATCCGAAGACAGGGGAAATATGCGGGAAACCTCGGGCGGCGGGACCTATGCCGAAGTCGTAATCCAGACGTTTTTCGGTTTCGATCCTGAAATAGCTTATTCGCGTATTATTGCTGATCCCGCTGTCAGCCGGCCTTTCAAGGGTATTTTACGTAATATTCATTACGGGAAAAAGGAGATCACGCTGGAAGCAAGTGAGCGTGGGATAGGAATAATGCGGTAATTTTTTTTAACATATCTGCTTTTATCCTATCTTTAGCTACCTTACGTCTTGTTATAGCTCTGTATGTCAGCGATTGCCTTCTATACTGATGATATGCTGCTTGGATTGATGAGCAGCGATGATGAAGCGGCTTTTAGTATGATCTATCGCCGCTATTGGCAAGGATTATTTGTTACGGCAGCAAAGGCCTTGCGGGGAAGGGAAGAGGCGGAAGATGTGGTACAAGACGTTTTTCTTTCTCTCTGGCGTCGTAGGAGGGAATTGAAAATAGAAGGCTCTTTAGCTGCGTATCTCCAGACCAGCGTACGTTACAAAGCCATCCATTACATCGAGAAAAATATCACCCGGCGGGATTATCTTGTCATGCTCGCCAATGTTGCTGCAAGTACTGCCTCCATGACAGCGGAAATGCAATTGCAGTTGAAAGAGGCGCAACAAACTATCTGGGAGACGGTAGGTAAAATGCCACCCAGGATGCAGGAGGTCTACCACCTCAGCCGTCACGAACATCTGACCCATAGGGAAATAGCCCAAAGACTCGACATATCCGAAGAGACCGTAAAAAAGCATATCCAACATGCACTGCAGCTCATTAAAACAGCGATCAGCTATAACCCTGCCGCGTTGTCGATCCTGATCTATTGCGCCGTGTTCTCCTGTTGATAACTTCTTTTTTTAAAATTATTAGACCCTATACCCCCTGTGCCTGAGTTGGCGGACAATTGGTTTATATCAATACGCCCAATAATGGATCTAAAACAGGCAAAAACCATCCTGGAAAATTATCGCACAGGGAACTGTTCTCCCGAAGAAATACAAATGGTGGAGCAATGGTACGCTCAGCTCGTCGAGACCGGCGAGTGGGAATGGAGCGAAGGGGAAAAAGAGCAATTGGAGCAGATGATGGAAGCAAGATTGCTTCAGCAGATCAGGTCGGCAGACCAGCCACAGCATCACCCGGTTCGTTTTCTAAGAACTGCACGGTGGTGGGCCGCTGCATCTGTCATATTCGTATTGGCGATTGGCGCTTATTTCATGTTCCATAGCAGGAGTGATAAAAACCATTCTGTTGTTATCTCTCAATCCCAGCGATTCAAAAATGATATTTTACCTGCCAGGCAACAGGTAATACTGACCTTATCCGACGGCTCAAAAAAGGTGTTGGACGATATTTCCAACGGATCGGTCACATTACAAGGAACGTCGAAAGCTATAAAAAAAGATGGTTCGATCAGTTATACACCTGCTCGCGGAGAGGGGGAGGTTGTCTATAATACCATCACAACAGAGAAAGGCAGGATCTTCCATTTACAATTATCTGACGGGACGGAGGTTTGGCTGGACGCACTTTCATCCATCCGGTTTCCCACCTCATTTCCGGGAGCTGAACGGGTAGTGGAGATCACCGGTCAGGCATATTTTGAAGTGGCTCATAATACAAAACAATCGTTCAAGGTAAAAGGCGGCGGGCAGATGGTTGAGGTCCTTGGTACACATTTCAATATCAATTCATTCAACAGCCAGGCCATACAAACGACCTTATTGGAAGGGAGCTTGAGAGTACTGTCCTCCACTAATCCTTCGGCATTTGATAAAGAGCCGCATTCCATCGTGATGAGGCCGGGGCAACAGTCGATATTCACCACCCGGGACTCGCGGCTCACGGCCCATGAATTACAGGATATGGACGGCGTAATGGCCTGGAAGAGCGGCCGCTTCCGATTTGACGGAAGCAGTGTGGATGAGATGGTGGACCAACTGTCACGATGGTATAATATAGAGGTGCAGTATAAGGATAAAATAACGGAAACCTTCGTGGCAGATATAAAGAGAGACTTGCCCTTATCAAAACTGCTCGAACTGCTCGAGATGACAAAGCAGATAAAATTTGTGATCGATGGGAATAAAGTCACCGTGATGAAATGGTGAATTCCTAAAAAATAAAGCCAGAAGTGCTGGAATCACCTCTGGCAGGTTTGATAAAATAAAACGCTTGATGAATTATTAACCAAACAACACAAAACTATGTATTTAACTGCCATTATGAGCAGAGCAAAGCATTTTTTGCTCTTTCATCCCTATGCTCCATTGCTAAACGCTATGGAGGGCGCTAAAATTCAAAGGGTTATGAAGCTGACAGCCATATGTATGCTTGTCGCATGCCTTCACGCAGCGGCCCACTCGGAAGGGCAGACGATCACGCTGTCCGTAAAGAACAGTCCGCTGGAAAAAGTACTGGGTGAAATTAAAAAGCAAAGCGAGTTCAGCTTTATTTATGGGAAAGAGCTGGTAAGGGCAGCTGAGCCTGTAACGATCACCGTCAAAGATGAGTCGTTGGAAAAAGTGCTCGACCTGATATTTCAGCATCAGAAACTGGCTTATAAGATCTCCGATCATTATGTCGTGATCAGCCCTAAACAGGCTGGAGCGCCTCCAGTGCCGGATAGCCCGGCCATAAACAAACTACCTCCACCAATAGACATTTCCGGAAGAGTGACAGATGAGAATGGGGCGCCTCTTGCCGGGGCTACCGTGCTGGTTAAGGGGACCAACAACATGACCACCTCGGATGCAGACGGGACCTATACTTTAAGGGGTGTTGGGGAAAATGTCACGCTGATCATTTCGTATGTGGGGATGGAGACGCGGGAAATAAAGGTGAAAGGACAAGAAACCGGTAGCATTGTCTTGAAACAAGCATTGACACAAGGGCAGGATGTGGTGGTAGTCGGGTATGGTACCCAAAAGAGAGTGAATTTGACCGGAGCCGTAGCCCAAACGACGGGCGCTGTATTGACCAAGCGACCGGTGACAGACGTGACATCCATGTTGCAAGGGGTAGTATCGGGGGTGCAGGTAGTGCAATCGAACGGCCGTCCCTCGGACGGGAATTCATCCGTTACCATCCGGGGGCTTGGAACCTTTAGCGGCGCGGGCGCCAATCCGTTGGTACTCATCGATGGAGTATCGGGCTCTTTGTCCAACATCGATCCCAACACGATTGAAAACGTGTCGGTATTAAAAGATGCAGCTTCTGCTTCCATCTACGGTTCGAGAGGGGCCAATGGGGTCATCCTGGTAACTACGAAGTCAGGAAAAAATTCCGATGGAAGGCTACAGCTTGACTATTCGTTTAACTACGGCATACACACCCCGACCAAAATGCTGGACCCGGTCACGAATTCGGCCGACTATATGAAAGCATGGAACACAAGAATTAAGAACAATAATTACGGAGCAGATATTCCCAGCAAACAATACACGCAAGCTGATATGGACGCTTATGCCAATGCCAGCGATAGGAATTTGTATCCCAATTTCGATTGGATTAATTTTTTAATAAAATCAGCGCCTACCGTAATGCACAATTTGTCGTTGAGCGGCGGCAAACAGACTCATTTCAATCTATCGTTAAGCGCCATCGATGAACAGGGAACGATGGCGCCATACAGTTATAAGAAATATGACGCGCAATTAAGTTTGGTTTCCGAAGTAAGCAAGAGATTGAAACTGGGACTAAATACCCTCCTCAAAAATGGGAACTCCTATGGTGTAGCCAACTGGAACAGCAGTAATTTGGATGCCAACAATTTTTTCTTGTGCATATTGGCTCAACCTCCTACCAGGAAGCCATGGGCGGCAGACGGCAGCGGCTTTTATTCATGGAGAGCCTATACATTCGAAGAATGTAACTGGAATCCATATTTTTTATGGAAAGAGGTACAGGGCAAAAACATCAACTATGTGGGCAACCAGCAATTGTGGGCGGACCTCGAGGTCATTAAAGGGCTGCATTGGTATACGAAATTTGCCGCAAATTATTCCATCGAGAAGGACAAAGGTTTTGCTGCTTTTCAGAACCAATATGAGCGGTTGTACCGGGATGTTTCCGTCCTTGGATACGGTAATAATTCCTTCTTGCAGCAGGACACTTACGACGAGCTATACAAAAATTTTTACACTTATCTGACCTATGAAAAGGCATTGAAGTCGCATCATTTCAATTTGATGCTGGGATATAGCAATGAAGACGACCAGGTTTCCAGCATGTCGGCCTATCGTGGACAATACAATACAAACCTGACCCCCGAGTTGAATGCCGGCTCGGCGGACGGGCAAACGAATGGAGGCACCACCGCGGAATGGGCCATCGAGTCGTATTTCGGAAGATTGAATTACAGTTGGAGCAACAAATATCTATTAGAATTGAATGCACGTGCCGATGGTACTTCCCGGCTGTCATCCGGCCATCGTTGGGGAGTATTCCCATCCGTATCCGCAGGGTGGGTCTTTACAAACGAGAAATTCATGGCTAATTCCCTGTCATGGTTGTCCAGTGGTAAATTAAGAGGCTCCTGGGGCAAACTCGGTAATCAGAATATCGGCAATTATCCTTATCAGGCGTTATTATCTTTTGCGGGCGTATATCCTTTTGATAATGCCAGCCTATCGCAAGGGGTAGCACAAACCGCCTTGAACAACCCCAACATCAAATGGGAAACCACTACCAGTTCCAATATAGGACTGGATCTTTCTTTCTTTAACAAATTGGCGCTGACCGTAGAGGTATACAGAAAATATACCGATGATATCTTGCGTACTGCTCAGGTCAATAGTTTGGTAGGATTAACTGCGCCTGTCGTCAATAGCGGCGCCATGGAAAACACGGGTTTCGAGATCGATGCGAGATATAATGACAATGTTAGATCAGGTTTTTTGAAGGGTATGAGGTGGGGCGCCGGTTTCAATGCCAGCCATAACAATAATAAGCTGGTGAAATTCGGGGCTGACCAGATCAATTATCAAACCATCGATAGGGAAGGGCTCCCCTGGAACTCATTTTATTTGCTACAGGTAGATGGGATATTCCAATCCGCGCAGGATATAGCTTCCTCTCCCAAACAGTTCGGCGAGAATACGCAACCGGGCACCTTGAAATATAAAGATGTCAGCGGCCCTAATGGCAAGCCGGACGGAGTGATAGACAACTATGACAGAGTGCCGATGACAAAAGGCGTATTCCCCAGTTTGATCTATGGATTTAATTTCAACGCCGAATGGAAAGGATTTGATCTGTACGGATTCTTCCAGGGCGTCGCCGGTTCAAGAGTGATGGTCACCGGATGGGGGGTGCAGCCATTTGTGCAGGGTAGCGCGCCAACAAAAAAACAATATGCAGAAGCCTGGACTCCCGGGAACAAATCTACTACTATGGTGGAATTAGGCGACCCTGTCTCCTATAATCACCCTTCTACCTACCTGTTGAGAGATAATTCCTATTTGCGTCTTAAAACATTACAGGTTGGATATAATTTGCCTTATTCAACCATCAAAAGATGGTACCTTAAAAACCTCCGGGTCTATTTTGCCGGGGACAACCTGATAACTATGACCAGGTATGAAGGATTGGACCCTGAACGGTCCGGCAATGGTTCGTTTGTCAATTACCCGCAGAGTAAGATATTTTCTTTCGGAGTTAAGGCTACTTTCTAAATTTTTAAATTTCATTCATCATGAGATCATATTGTAAGAATATAAATATTTTTGTAGCGGCGTTATTCCTTTTGACGGCCTGCTCCAAAAGTTTTTTAGATAAAAACCCTACAGACCAACTGAGCGCCAACGCTTTCTATACTTCCAAATCTGCTATCGATGAAGCATTGACCAGTTGTTACGCCACGTTGCAGGGCGCCATGTTCACAGGATCCAACCCTTATTACGATTGCATGGCGGACAACGGGTATAATTATAATAATTACTATAGCACAACCTCCTTATCGAGGGGTCCCATCGTCCCCACATCGGGGGGGTATATCGACAACGTGTATTCCACGTCGTATGCCAATATCGCCCGGTACAATATCTTCTTAAAAACATTGACTGCTTATTCAAAGAGTGATCTTTCTCCCACCGACAAATTGAAATACGAGGCTGAAGCGAGATTGATGAGAGCTTTGAGATATTTCGATCTATATAAGTTTTATGGCGATGTGCCATTGGTGCTGGAACCTCTTTCGGTGGAGAATCAATATCAACCCAAATCCGCCGCGACGAAAATACAAGCCCAGATCATTTCAGATATCGATTTTGCGATCGATAATCTTCCGAATGTATCATACGCCGGCAATAACGGGCATTTGGTAAAGGCGTCAGCCCAGGTCCTGAAAGCGCGAGTATTGTTATTCGATGCTTATAATGACGATGGTAGCGCCAAGGCAGCTATAATGACAGAAGTCAAAGCCATCACCGCCGATATTATGGCTTCGACATTTTACTCTATCGCCCCCAGTTTCAGAGGATTGTTTTGCGAGGACATCGGGCAGCAGGAAGGCAATCCTGAATTTATTTTCTCCGTAAAATTCCTGGCTCCTAATAATGTAGAGGCAAATGAATTCATTGGTGTCGCGGCTGAATATATTTTTGATGCGAGTTCGGCAGGGGGATCGCTATTGCCGCTTAAAAATTTTGCCAATGAATTTGAATTTAAAGACGGGAGCAGTTTCTCGACCGTCAATCCTTTATATAATCCCACGAATGTCTATCAGAACAGGGATCCAAGAATGGCGAAAACCTTGTTTACCGACTCCGTAACGTTTGAGGACGGATTTACGGCCCACATCCTGCCTTCGCCCACAGGATACAGCTATTACAAGCATGTGGAAGGGACGGATGCCCAGAATATTTATGCCAATAAGAATGGCAGCGATTGGCCTGCCATGCGATATGCCGAAGTATTGCTGATGTATGCCGAGGCGGCAAACGAGGTGGACGGACCGGGCGCCGGCGTTTACGATGCTATTGCACAGATCAGGGCCAGGGCGGATGTCAAAATGCCACCTTTGCCGGCAGGGCTTACGCAATCTCAAATGCGGGATAAGATCCGGCATGAGAGAAGAATTGAATTGGCCTTTGAGGGTTTCCGATATGACGATATCAAGCGATGGAAGCAGGGAAGCCAGCTATTAAATATCCCTGCGTCGGAATCAATTATCAGCAAGTCGTTTGTTCAAAAGAATTACCATTTGCCTTTGCCGCAAACAGAGATAGATATAAATCGCGGTGTGTTGATCCAGAACCCTGACTATCAATAGGCCAGCCAAGGGGCTTCGCTGGAGAGACAGGGCAGCGGGATAGCGGCCCGGCCAACTATTATGTAGGTCGGGTCGTTTTGTTTTAAGTGGACTCTTACAATGTACCGTTCTCCATAACACCTAACGGAGAACCATCCCGTTTACCGACCGTTAGACACACCTTTCCAAGTGCGTTTATTGTACATTGTAATTTTACTCTTCCAAACCCCTTTTTATGACACTCCTTATTGTAGGGCTCATCTTCTTTCTCGCAGGAGCCCTTGCGTTGCGACGCAATGCTTCTTTATCCCTTTATGCCCGTATCTTGCGCCTGGGAGGATTAGCGCTGGCTTTAATTGGTCTTTTATCCGCCAGCATCGTACAGATCGGGGCCGGTGAGATCGGCGTCCAGGTGCTGTACGGCAGCGTACAGAACAATGTTCTTCCCAGCGGGCTGCATTTTATCAACCCGCTCATGGATGTCCAACGGATGGATATCAAGACACAGAACTATACCATGAGCGCCGTCCGTAACGAAGGCGCCAAGGAAGGCGATGACGCCATTCGGGTATTGAGCGCGGATGGGCTGGAAGTGGTCATCGACCTCACCGTCCTGTATAAGGTAGTACCTTCTTCGGCGCCTGATATCCTGCGCCAGACGGGTATCGACTACACCGACAAGATCGTACGCCCGCTGACACGCACCAAAATACGGGATAATGCCGTATATTATGATGCCGTATCGCTCTTCTCGACCAAACGGGATGAATTCCAGGCGCGTATTACGAAGAGCATCGAAGACGACTTCCACCACAGGGGGTTGTTGCTGGAACAGATACTTATTCGTAATATCACGCTGCCACAATCCGTAAAGACCAGTATCGAGCAGAAGATAACGGCCGAGCAGGATGCGCAGAAGATGCAATTCGTGCTGCAAAAGGAAAGGCAGGAGGCGGAAAGGAAAAGGGTGGAGGCGCAAGGTATTTCGGACTATCAGCGGATCATCAGTGAAAGCCTTACCGACCGTCAGCTACAGTATGAAAGCATCAAGGCGCAATTGGAGATCGCCAAATCGCCCAATGCAAAGGTCATCGTCATGGGGAAAGGAAGTACTCCGGTGATCCTGGATGCAAAGGGACAATAAATAGGTGGACGAGCTCCTTCCGGGAGCTTTTAAATAGATGATTATGACATCGCAGGTTGAGATCAGACAAGCTACAGCAGAGGACGCGGCCATGATAGCCGATATGAGCCGCCGGACCTTTTATGACAGTTTCGCGCATCAGAACACTCCCGAGGACATCGCCTTTTATATGGACCAGCAGTTTACCCGCGAGAGCCTTATAGCTGAGGTCGGGGCGCCCGGCAACACGTTCCTGGTGGCCTGGTTGGATGAGCAGCCTGTAGGTTATGTACGCCTGCTGGAACATGAGCCGCCACCCGGGGTGGGAGAGGGATCAGCCATCGAGATCGTACGTCTTTATGCCGAGAAATCCGTCATCGGGAAGGGAATAGGCCGGGCCCTGATGCAATCTTCCATTGACCTGGCGCGTGGGAAAGGACTGCAATGGATATGGCTGGGCGTATGGGAGCATAACCACCGGGCCATTGCTTTCTATACCAAATGGGGTTTTGAGAAGTTCGGTGATCATCCCTTTATTCTCGGCACCGACAAGCAGACGGACTGGTGGATGAAAAGGAAGCTATAGCCCTGCCCGGACCATCTGCTGCAATCTCTCTTTTTTCTCCGGCCATTCGTCATCGATGATACTAAAGACTACTGTATCACGGCGGGAGCCGTCGTTGCGGATAGCAAATTTTCGCAGCACGCCTTCTTTTATACCGCCGATCTTTTCCACGGCGCGCTGGCTGCGGATATTCTGGTGCGCCACCCGGAATTCCACCCGGTGGAAATGCAGCTGTTCAAAGGCGTACTGCAGGAGCAGCAGCTTACATTCTTTATTGTAGACCTTGCCCCATACATCGGGAATATACCAGGTATGACCTATCTCCAGTCTTTTGTCCCTCCAGGCAACGTTGAAGAACCGGGACATGCCGATGATGCTGCCGCGAAGCAGGGGTATTTCGCCGGGACGGGGGGCATTGCCATCGCCTGCTGTCCGGATGACAAAGGCACGGCCGTCGAGCTCCGGCAGACGCAGCGCTTCGTCAAAATAGGCATCGAACTGGGTGTCGTATGTGTCATCGATCAGCAGCGTCTTTGTGAACTCCCATAACCGTGTGTCTTTTGCCAGGGGGCGGATCAGCTCCCTGTCCTCTTCCCGTGCGGGTTGAAGAAAGACGGTTTGTCCTTTTAAAAAAGGAGGAGTCGCATCTGTGTCATAAGGGAATACACTGGGCATATCATCCAATTGAATAACAAACATAGCATATCCTTAAAAAGAAATGATAGGCCAGATATGAAAAAGAGGACGGGCCAGCGCGCATCGATCCATCAGGATAGGACAGGACGGTGCAGGATGGATAAATAATTCTATGAGGTTACATTTTTTTTATAGACTTTTGTTTTCGGATCTATACTTATTAGCGAAATGCTGGCCAAACATTCTTTCTCTGCTTATGATGAAGTAGCTATAATTCCAGCCGTTGCTGCGGGAGACCAAAAGGCTTTTGAACAGCTTTTTTTCCAACACAAAGACAGGGTATATACCATCGCATTGACCTACACCGAAAATCGCATGATTGCAGAGGAGGTGGTACAGGATGTATTCGTGCGTGTCTGGAAAAATCGCGGGAAATTGAAGGAGATCGGGGTCTTTTCATCCTGGATCTATACCATTGCCCGCAACAGAAGTCTCACCGCCCTGCAGAAAATAGCCAGGGAGGGTCAAAGAAAAGAAGCGCTCATTGCTTATCTGCCGACAGCTGTCAGCGACACGGACGAAAGGATACGGGATAATTATACGGAAGCATTGCTGGAGAAGGCAATGACCCGGCTGACTCCTCAGCAAAGAAAGGTATTCGAGCTTTCGCGCATTCAGGGACATAGCAGAAAGGAAGTGGCGGAAATGCTTAACCTGACTCCCGCCACTGTCAGCGTACATCTTACCATTGCGCTCAGATCTATAAAGACGTATTTGACCAGCCACCCGGAATTGCCCTCCTTTTTGTGTTCTCTCCTTATCGTCCGATTATTTTTTTGACTACCTAATAATCTTCTGCTCTTCCGGGGGTCTATCCTGGTATGAACCAACAGCGGCTGGAAATCCTATTCCAAAAATATCTGAACAAGACAGCGACCGATGCCGAGAGGCGGGAGTTCTTTGAATTCGTCCGTGAACCCGGATCCTATGAGCTATTGCAGGCATTGAGTGAAAAGTATCCGGTGGGTGAAGATATCCGATTGCCCGACGGTACTTCCCATCAAATACTTTCGGCGGTGCTGGCTTCGGAAAAGCCTGCCATTGTACAACTATCCTCCCGGCGCGCTGCCAGAAGGCGCTGGATGTCCTATGCCGCGGCTGTGCTATTACTGCTGGCAGCAGGAACCCCCTACCTGTTTTATCATAAGGCAGCCAAGGCGCCAGCGGCAGTGACCGGTAATATGGTCATCAAGGATGCTTTACCCGGCCATAGCGGTGCTATTCTTACACTATCCGACGGCAGGTCCATTGTGCTCGATACGGCGAAGAATGGCAGACTTGAAGAAGGCTTTACAAAGTCGGACGACAGGATCGCCGTTGTGGATACCAGGGTGGAATATGCCACCCTCTCCACGCCGTTGGGTAGACAACAGCAGCTGACACTTTCCGATGGAACGAAGGTATGGCTCAATGCGGGCTCCTCCGTGAAATTCCCCACCCGATTTTCAGGCGCTCAGCGTAAAGTGGAGATCACGGGGGAAGTTTATTTCGAGGTGGCGTCCAATGCCACCCGGCCTTTTATGGTGACTACGGGAAAGGAGGATATCCTGGTATTGGGAACCCATTTCAATGTGAATGCCTATCCGGATGAGCCGATGGCACGAACCACTCTGCTGGAAGGCAGCGTCAAAGTCAACGATAAAGTGATTCTCCGGCCTGGTCAGCAGTATGGCAATGGCATTGTTTCAGAAGTAGATACCGATGCATCTGTAGCCTGGGTCACCGGGTTTTTTCACTTCGAACATGCGGATATAAAGACCGTCATGCGACAACTGTCCAGGTGGTATGATGTAGAAGTCCACTATGAAGGGAAGCCAACAGCGGAGGCCTTTGGAGGTGAGATACAAAGGAACCTTAAACTATCGGAAGTGCTGGACCTTTTGTCCGGAACAGGGATCCATTATACGCTGAATGATAAAATACTAACGATAAGGCCATAAACAAAAGCCGGATCCCAACTCGCGATCGGAACCCGGTGATTATTTGAATTAAAACGAAGACAGTCCGCTAAGACTATTTTTTTAACCCAAACACTGCAAATGTATGGAATTAACGATTGTTCCCCGAACACCAAGACAAATTTTAATGTCTATGAAGTTCACTATCATTCTACTGCTTTTTTTCTGCCTGGAGGCGACAGCGAGAGTAAATTCCCAGACCATTACGTATAAGACAGAGAACGCGAGTCTCGAAAAGATATTCTCTGTCATTAAAAAGCAGAGCGGCTATGTTTTTTTCTTTACCTATTCTTCCTTAAAGGGCGCAAAGCCTGTTTCGATGAACGTAAAAAATGCGAGCCTGCCGGACGTACTGGACATCTGTTTTAAAGATCAGCCTTTAGCTTACCGCATTGTCGGTAAGACGATCCTTGTCAAACAAAGGGAAGTGACTAAGGCTGATGCTCCGGCGCCGGAGAATATTCCCATCCCTCCGGTGACAGACGTATCGGGCACCATAACAGATAGGGCTACAGGCGCCCCCCTGGCAGGGGCTACTGTGAAGGTGAAGGGCGCAAGTCTCTCCACTACCACGGACGAAAATGGCCATTTTTCCCTACAGGCGCCTCCTTCGGCCACGACACTGGTGATCTCTTATGTTGGCTATGAGACAGTGGAAGCGGGGATCTCCAAAGACGCCCCATTGAAGCTGACCTTAAAAAGGAAAGACGCCAGATCTGAGGAGATTGTCGTCATCGGCTACGGCACGCAAAAGAGGGGAAGCCTCACGGGTTCGGTGTCCTCTGTCAAGTCGGAGGATATTACAACGGCGCCCGTGGCAAGTACGATCAATACACTGGCCGGAAGGCTACCTGGTCTGATCTCTCTGCAATCCAGCGGTCAGCCTGGCAGCGACCAGGCCAACATCAGCATCCGGGGATTTGGGCAGGCGCTGTGGATCGTCGACGGGGTTGAATCCGACTTCAATAACATCGATCCCAACCAGATCGAGTCCGTGAGCATCCTGAAAGACGGCTCCGCCTCCATATATGGATCGCGCGCGGGGAATGGGGTTATCCTGGTAACGACCAAGCGGGGAAAGGATCAGCGACCGCTGGTTACCGTCAATTCTTCTTACACGCTACAAGGCATTACAGCCATGGCAAAACCTACCAGTTCAGGTCAGTATGCCGAAATGCAAAATGAAAAATTTACGAACCAGGGACTGACTGCACCCTATACAGCGGATCAGATCAAAAAGTATTACGCCGGCACTGACCCACAATACCCAAATACAAACTGGTTTAAAGAGACGATCAGGGATTGGTCGCCCCAGCAGCAGCATAATTTCTCCGTACGCGGCGGCAGCGATAAGATCAAATATTTTGGATTCTTCGGATATCTTGATCAGGAGTCTGTCTGGAGATCCAATGGCGGTAAATATGCCCGATACAATCTTCAGTCGAACATCGATGCAAAAATTACCGACAACCTTTCTATTCAGCTGAATTTATCTGCCGTCACCGAAAACAGGAAATTTCCCTGGCGCACACAGGCAGCAGGCGCTAACTCTTTATGGCAGGACTTATGGAATTCGTTACCTATTTATCCCGCCACCTTACCGGACCCGACTAAAAATTCTTACGCCAACGGCCAGGGCGTGGGCAGCATCAAATTGATCTCCGACTATAACATCGCAGGCTATGATCAGAATACGAACCAGAACCTAAAGGGCTCTTTCGTCGCCAACTATAGGATCAAGGCTGTGCAGGGCCTCAGCGCCAGGGCCTTTATCAACTATGAGCAAAATTACCAAAGCGACAAGAACTTCACCAAACCTTATGATTTCTACACCTATGATGTCGCCAGTCAAATATATACGATAGCAGGCTCCCTGGGTACACGGGCGAGGGATATTATGCAGGACAATCAATTCCGGAATATCACCGGCCAGCTGTCTTTAAATTATGATCGTACTTTTGGCGGCGACCACCATCTTACTGTTCTGGCGCTGTATGAAGCGATAGATTATAAGACCAGCTATATTCTGGCGGGAAGGGACAATTTCCTGACGCCGGCCATCGAGCAATTGTATGCAGGTGCCGTTCAGACAAGCCAGGCCACGGGTTCCGCTACAGAAATGGGCAGGGCCAGCTACGTGGGCCGTGTCAATTATTCCTATAAGGATAAATACCTTCTGGAAACCACTCTCCGGGCCGATGCTTCGGCAAAATTCCCGGCCAATAAAAGATGGGGCTATTTCCCAAGCGTCTCCCTTGGGTGGAGATTGAACCGGGAAAATTTTATGAGAAATAGTGCAGCCATCGACGAGCTGAAGATCAGGGCCAGCTATGGCAGTTCGGGGCTGGATAATGTGGGCAATTTCCAGTATTTATCCGGCTATCAGTTTGACGGGCAATGGTTGATCGGGGCCAATACGCAGGTAGGCCTTGTATCCACCGGGCTCGCCAATCCAAACCTGACCTGGGAGACGATCAAGATCTACAATATTGGAGCGGATTTCTCCTTATGGAAAAGAAAGTTATTCGGGGTAGTCGATGTCTTTTACAGGGAGCTCTCCGGCATTCCTGCCACAAGAATACTAAGCCTGCCCAATACCTTTGGAGCAAGTCTTCCGCAGGAAAATCTGAATAGCCAGAACAACCGTGGATTTGAATTGACGCTCGGCACCAGCGGTGCTATTCGCGATCTTGGATATGAGATCAGTGGAAATATATCCTGGTCGAGGGCGAAATGGGGGCATTACGAAGAGCAGAATTATACCGACCCCGATCAGATCAGGATCTACCAGCTGTCCGGCAAATGGACGGATGTACAGTACGGTTACAAGTCGGCAGGGCTGTTCACCAGTCAGGATGAGATTGCCAAATTGAAGTATAGCTATCCTGCCGGCAATTCCTCCCTGCGTCCAGGCGATATCAAATATGTGGATGTAAAGAACGATGGGGTCCTCGATTGGAGGGACCAGGTGGCCATCGGCAAGGGCACTGTCCCCCATTGGATGGCAGGCGCGACCATCAAGCTGACGTATAAGCAATTCGACCTTTCGGCCCTCTTCCAGGGAGCATTCGGCTACTACAATTATATTCAGCTGGATCATGGCAATATAAATTATTCGCAAGTCATGTACAATCTCCGCTGGTCCGAGCAGAATAATTCGGCTGACGCCTTCTTCCCGCGACTGGGAGGTTCCACCACCAATGGCTTTATTTCCGATCATTTTTATAAGAAGGCGGGCTATGTAAGATTGAAAGTTCTGTCCATTGGCTACAATCTGCCAAAGAACATGCTCCAGAAACTCAACATCCAGGGATTGCGTATCTATTTTGCAGGAACGAATCTCCTCACCTTTAACAAATTAAAAGACTTCCAGGTTGACCCGGAATCCCCCTCCGGCAATGCTGCCTATTACTACCCGCAGCTGAGAACGATGACGCTTGGCGCCAACCTGACATTTTAATTGCCTTTAAAAAATAATCATGAAAACATATCAATTTATAGCTTTACTGGTTTGCTTTTCGATGCTCATGGCATGTAATAAGCAGGTTTTGGATAAACAGCCCCTCGACATCATTTCTGACGAGAACGTGTGGCATGATCAGGCACTTATCAATGCCTACCTGACCCACATCTACTACGAAATGTCTTTTTTGGCGAATGAATCAGGCGGCAATGGATGGAATGGAGATGCTTTTTATGCAGAGTTTGAGAATAATGAGATCGCCGATGAGTGTTTCCCGCAATGGAGAGATTGGAACCCCAGTACTGCCTTCCGGTATAAATATGGCAATCTCAACATCGGTGGCGGCTTATTGGAATATTGGGGCTACAGCACCATCCGCGCCATCAACGAATTTGTCGAACGGGTGCCGGGTTCCCCCTTATCCCCGAATGATATAAAGGCAAAATTGGCCGAAGCCCGATTTTTAAGAGCTTTCTGTTATTTTGCCATGGTAAAGCGTTATGGCGGAGTGCCGATCATCACCAGGGTCCAGCATGTGACGGATCCGCAGGACCAGCTCTACCCGGCAAGGGACAAGGAAGAGGCGGTGTATGATTTTATCCTTTCGGAAATAGATTCCATTGCCAATGACCTTCCCGAAGTCGTCACGGGGGATAACCTGGGACGTCCGTCGAAATATGCCGCCCTGGCCTTGAAAAGCCGTGCCGCCTTGTATGCGGGAAGCATTGCCGAGTTTGGCGCCGTGGATCTTAATGGTGTCGTCGGTATCCCCGCTGCAAAAGCCAATACCTATTATCAGGCCGCCTATGACGCTTCAGATTCGATCATGGCCAGCGGTCATTATAAACTTTATGACCTGGATGCAGACAAGGCGATGAATTTTAGAAATATCTTTTTAGTAAAGAACAACACCGAAGCCATCTTTGTGAAGAGGCATGATAATGTCAATAATTTTACGGGTGGCAATGGCTGGAGCATCGACTTCTTTAATTGCCCGCGCCCGCAGGCATGGAGCCGTGGGCTGTATGATCAAGCCTATCTGGAGCTGGCCGAAGCATTTGAACATATTGACGGTTCACCGGGCACTTTGGACAGGAATGCCATTCAACAGGGTTTATGGACCACGGATGCGCTGTGGGCCAATAAGGATCCCCGCTTCTTCGGCACTTTTTATACGCAAAATACCCTATGGAAAGGCAATAAGCTTGACTTCCACAGGGGCATCCGCCTGCCTGACGGCACTATACAGACGGACGGGTCATACAATGGCATATTGGCCAACGGCGATCAGGATTATGAAGGGACGGGCATCGGTATCATAAAATACCTGGATGAAAGCCACGATAATATGGCGGGGGCCAACAGCGGGTGGCCGACCTCCTCCCAGGATTGGCAGATCTTCCGGTATGCGGAAACACTGCTGAACTATGCCGAAGCCGCGTTTGAACTGGGCAAGACAGCAGATGCATTGAATGCGGTGAACCAGATCAGGGCCCGTGCGGGTATTGCACCCCTGGCTGCCGTTACACGGGACAATATTCGTCATGAACGCAGGGTAGAGCTCGCTTTTGAAGGACATCGTTATTGGGATGAGAGAAGATGGAGGACTGCGGTAACGGATCTCTCGAAGCCATTGTCCGGCATACGGTATATTCTCGATGTATCGACGGGCAAATATCAATTGCAGGTAATAAACAATGTGGACGGCGCCTCCAATGTACCTCAGTTCCGTCCGGAGAACTATTATTTTCCTATCACCATTGCACGGACAAGCAATAATCCTAAATTGGTTGAAAACCCCGGTTATCATTAATAATATGAAAAAAACATCGATAGCATCGTTGGGCATTGCAGGCATTGTAATGGCCCTCCTGGCCACACCTGCTGTTTATGGACAGGCCGGTAGCGGTAAGTACAAATCCGGTAGCGGTAAGTATAAATATGATGTGGCAGCCTTTTATTGGCCGGCCTATCATCCCGATCCCCGGTTTAAGGATATCCATGTATTTCCAGATGGGAAAGGGGAGTGGGAAGCGATTTACAAGGCGAAACCAAAATTCCCGGGACATGACGTACCAAAGGTCCCGCTCTGGGGATATGAGGATGAAACGGACCCCGCCGTCATGGGGAAGAAAATAGCCGCAGCTACTGCGCACGGCGTCAATGTGATGATCTTCGACTGGTACTGGTATGATAACAAGCCCTTTCTCGAAGGCGCTTTGAACAAAGGGTTTCTAAAGGCTAAGAACCGGAATGATATGCGATTCGCCCTGATGTGGGCGAACCATGACCATAACTCCTACCTGGACCCGTCCAATCCGGACAAAAGCAAGGTATATTGGTATGGCGGAGTCAGCCGGAAGATATTTGAAGGGATGGTCGATCATATAATAGCGGATTATTTTAAACAGCCCAACTATTATAAGATCGATGGAGAGCCTGTGTTCAGCATTTATGAACTTTCCACTTTTATAAAAGGCATCGGGGGTTCTGAAAAAGCAAAGGATGCGCTGGATTACTTCCGGAAGAAGACCAAAGAAGCCGGCTTCCCGGGATTACACCTGCAGGCCATCCTCTGGGGCAATATCCCTTCGACATTGAAGGACGTGCCCGGCGATCCCATTCAGACGCAGAACTCCACGCTGGAATATTTCGGGTTTAAGAGTATGACCAACTACCAATGGTGTCATTTTGTTCCGGCCAATGGCGACTATCAGCCCTGGGGCGAAAAAGCCATGCAAAAATGGGCGGAGTGGGATACGACGTTCAAGATCCCTTATTGTCCGCATGTTTCCATCGGCTGGGATTGCAATCCACGATTCCCCGACAAAAAGCAGGACCTGGTGGTCAATAACAAGCCGGAATATTTTAAACAATTTCTTGAAAAGGCCAGGCAGTATGTCGACCAGCATCCCCGGCAACCCAGGCTGATCACGATCAACGCCTGGAATGAATGGGCAGAAGGCAGCTATCTCGAGCCGGATGTCGAGCATGGAATGTCGTACCTGGAGATGGTGAAAAAAGTTTTTTATTCTACCAATTGAAAGCTGTCCTGCAGCCGGATGTCGTCAGAGGCGCTGCCGATGAAGAGCTGAAATTCTCCCGGCTGTGTGATGAGCTCGAGCTTGTCGTTATAGAAGGACAATTTGGATTTGTCAATGGTAAAGCTGATCTTTTTTGTTTCGCCGGGGGCCAGCTTTACTTTGGCAAAATCCTTTAGCTCTTTTACGGGTCGCAGCGGTTGTGCCACTACGTCTCTCAGGTAGAGCTGTACCGTCTCTTCACCTGTGTATTTACCGGTGTTCTTTACATCGAGCGTGACCGTGATCGTCTCGTTGTTGTGTATGGATTTTCTGCTCAGCGCGAGGTTGCTGTATTTAAATTCCGTGTAGCTCAATCCATATCCGAACGCATAGCGGGGACTGTTATACAGGTCAGTGTACGCGGACACATAAAAGACATCCTTTTCATCTTTTGCCGGTCGCCCTGTATTAAGATGATTATAATAAATAGGTATCTGTCCTATCTCCCGGGGGAAGCTTACCGGCAGCCGCCCGGAGGGGTTGTACTTGCCAAAGAGGACGTCGGCCATGGCGTTGCCGGCCTGATTGCCCAGCCACCAGGTGTAGAGAATGGCTGGTATGTGTTCTGCCGTCCAGTTGAAGACCATGGGGCGACCCGCCATCAGCAGCACTACCACGGGTTTGCCCGTGGCTTGTATGGCCTTTATCAGCTCTTCCTGGACACCGGGCAGGTGTATGTCCGCCTTGCTTTTTGCTTCGCCCGTCATATCGGCTCGTTCACCCATAGCCATCACCACTACATCCGCCTGCTGCGCCACACGTAAAGCTTCTGCAAAACCAGCCCGGCTGGTGTCCGTAATATCGCAGCCTTTGGCGTAGAGGAGCTGGGCGCCGCCTGCCTGCTGCTGCATGCCTTCGTATAAGGTAACGACATCGTTGAGAGCGCCGATGTCCTGGGACCAGAAACCTTTCATTTCCTTTTTTGAATGCACCAGGGGACCTATAAGGGCGATGGATCGAAGCTGGGTGGAGAGAGGCAACAGATGGCCTTCATTCTTTAATAATACGATGCTTTTATCCGCCATGTCACGGGCTGCCCGGACATGCTCTGCCTTGTTGAGGGTGGCTTTTTCCCTGTCCGCATTGCTGAAGCGGTAGGGATCGTCGAAGAGACCTAATTCAAATTTTTTGTGGAGGATCCTTTTTACCGCGTCGTCGATGAGGCTGACCGGGACCTTCCCCTGCTGTACCAAAGTAGAGAGACTTGTGGTATAGCATCTGCTCTCCATGTCCATGTCACAGCCGGCGGTGAGGGCCACCTGGGCTGCCTGTTCTTTACCCGAGACATAGCCATGGGGGATCATTTCACCGACCGAGCCCCAATCGCTGACGACGAAGCCGGAAAAATGCCACTGGCCTTTTAGGATATCTCTCAGCAGGTAGCTGTTACCCGTGGCGGGGGTGCCGTTGAGGTCGTTGAAGGAGTTCATGAAAGTGGCGGCGCCTGCATCCAGGGCTGCCTTGAAGGGAGGTAAGTAGATCTCCCACAGGGTGCGGAGGCTCATATCCACGCTGTTGTAATCACGGCCGCCGATGGCGGCGCCATAGGCGGCGAAGTGTTTCGCGCAGGCCATGACTGCATCGAGGCTGCCAAGTCCATTGCCCTGGAAGCCTTTAACACGGGCGCGGGCTATACAGGCGCCTAAATACGGGTCTTCGCCTGCTCCTTCCATGATACGTCCCCAGCGGGGGTCCCTTGCAATGTCAACCATGGGGGCGAATGTCCAGTGGACGCCGCCTGCCGCGGCTTCCGTAGCGGCTACACGTGCCGACTGCTGTATCGCGGCCAGGTCCCAGCTGGCGGCTTCCGCCAGCGGTATAGGAAAGGTGATGCTGTATCCATGGATGACGTCCTGTCCAAACAGCAGGGGTATCTTTAGACGGCTGTCCATGGCTGCCTGCTGGAAGGCCCTTGTATGCGCAACGCCAGTTATGTTCAGTATGGAGCCGACCTTGCCCTGGCGGATGGCGGTCATCTTGTCTTCTACATCTTTTGTAACGGGACCTGTGGCCTCCCAGTCGCCATTGTACTGGTTGAGCTGGCCGATCTTTTCGTCCAGGGTCATTTTTTTCAGCAGGTCGTCAACCCTCTGGTCAATGGATTGCGCAAACACCGGCGTGGACAGGACGAACAGGTACGACAGGAAAAAAAACTTACTCATATGGCTAACGTTTCAGTAGTTTACTATTTACGATCTTTTCCATGATCTCGTCCTTCTGGTATTTGCTGATAGGCACCTGGTGTTGGAGGACGTGGAGAATATTCCCCTCTATGGAGTTGATTTTCCCGATGGCGACAACATAGGATTTGTGGGGCTGGATAAAGGCGCCCGAAGGTAGTTTCTCCTGTATCATTTTAAGGGTGAGGTGGGTGATGATCTTTTTCTCACGGGTATAGATGGCAACATAGTTTTCCAGAGCCTCTACAAAAAGGATGTCGGCGAAATGGATCTTTTCCAGCTTGCTGTCCGCCTTGACAAAGATATAGTCTTCCCCCGCTGCCGGTGTCTGCTGTCCCCGAAAATAATCGAAGGCCTTGTTGGCTGCCCGCAGGAACCTATCGAAGGAGATGGGTTTCAGGAGATAATCCAGGACTTCCAGCTCAAAACCCTGCAAAGCGTATTTTTCATAGGCTGTCGTGAAGATGACCTTGGGGGCGTCCGTAATATTTTTCAGGAAGTCGATGCCCGTGACATAAGGCATTTCGATGTCCAGGAACAGCAGGTCTGCTGATTCTTTTTTCAACAGGGAGTTCAGCTCGAGGGCGTTCTCGCATACTCCTTTCAGCTCCAAAAAATCTATCTGTTCGATATAGCCTTGCAGACCTTTGCGGGCAAAGGGCTCATCGTCCGTGACAATACATTTTATCTTATCGCTCATAGTGTGATTTTTAGGTCCGCCCGGAATTCCTTTGCTGTCCTTTCTACCCGCAGCATATGTTTTTCGGGGTACAGCAGCTGTAGTCTTCTGCGCAGGTTCTCCAGCCCGATGCCGCCCGCCTTTGGGGTGGGTACCGGTATCTCTGTCGGTATGGCATTGGCGACATGGAAACAAAGCTCCCCATTCTCAACCCCCGCATCGATATGTATCCAATACTCGCCACCTACGTATTTAAATGCATTCTCTACAAGGGGGAGCATCAGCAGAGGGTAGACCTGCTGGCCGTTGAGCCTGTTATCGAAATGTACGGAAAGCTGTAGTTTTTCAGAGCTGCGGATCTCCTGCAATTCGATAAAGTTCCGGAGATACCGTACTTCCTGGCTCACCGGTACCGTCTGTTGCTGATCGTAGAGCTGATAGCGCAGCAGCTCTGAGAATTTCTCTACGCTCTTCTTTGCCTCGGCCACGTTCTCATCCATCTGGAAATAGATCGTATTGAGGGCGTTGAAAAGGAAGTGGGGATGGTATTGGGCTTTCAGGAACTTCAGCTCGGTCTGAAGCTTGTCATTGGTGATCTTTTCCAGCAGCACCTTCCCGTCGATGTAAGCTTTGAGGAAAGTGCGGCTGCGCATGATGCCATAATAGATCAGGACATAGAGCAAGGGAATGGTATTGATGTCCGCTATGTCATACCATTGGGCGCCATCATCCGTCAGGGCTGCGAAAGTAGTGAGAAAGGCATTCTGAAAGATGAGGTTTACCACGAATACATAGGCCAGCTCGCGCAGGATGCGCCGGCTGCTGTAGCGTTCGTTCTGCCAGCGTTTGTCAAACCAGCGGAAGAGCCGTCTGAATACCCATACGAAAATATAGCTTACAATTATACAGTACACCAGTTCGAAGGAGGTCATACCCCATCTTTTTCTTTCCCAGAATTTCATACCCGTCACCGAGTCGAGGAGCAGACGGATAGTGAAGTAGACCACTAATCCATATAAAGGTGGGAACAGGTATTTCCAAAATGGGGTCTGTCTCATAAAAGCCAAGTTACAGTATATTTTTTAGCAGGGGGATTCTTCTTAACAATCCTGCGGAAAGGGTGTAGGTGACCAGGATGGTCAACACCGTCAACAGGAGGAATTTTAACAGCAGGGGCCAGTGGAGGCCGATCATTATCTTGCTCAGGACTATCAGCACCGGTGTATGGGATACGTATACGGAAAATGCGTTGGCCGAGAAGAACCGGGCCAGCCGGCCCTGGTGGTTGAACCGTTCGCGGAACCAGGTAAGGAGGAAGAGGGAGATGCCTACGCCGGAGACCTGATCCCGCAGACAGTCCACCAGGCTCTGCCAGTGGATGCCGCCCCTATAGGGGGTAAGGTCTCCTTTGAGGGCTCCGCCCAGGAAAATGCCTCCTATCCAAAGAATGAGGCCGCCGATGATGGCCACCCGTCCCCAATACCTGCCTGTAGCGACAGGGAACTTTTTCAGCCAATCGCTTCTGTAGGCCAGGATGCCTGCGCTGAAGAAAAAGATGTATTGGGAGAAATAACAAAATTGAAGGTTGTAGAAATTGGTGCCGTTGGGCCAGGGTATCCTTACCAGGAAGCTGGCGACCGTGATAAGGGCAATGAATATCCAGATGGATCTTCTTCCAGGGAATTTGGTTTTTAGCTGATCGAACAATCTGGCTGCGCCAAAGCGGCGATCGAGCATCCGGAATAAGGTATAGACCAGGCAAAAGATAAGGAGCGCTTCGCAGAACCACAGGGGACCCGTGCCACCCATCCACCATCCCTTTTGGATATATCGACCGTAGAGTTCGCCAAAGTTGTTCCAGGGAGCTTGTTTATCAAAAAGGAAGATACAGTAGACAGATATAGGTTGCAGGAGAAATACAAAGAAGAGAAGGGGGAGACCTAGTCTGAAGGCGCGGTCCTTTAAAAATTTAGCGGGACCCTTGGTATCGTAGGCCTTGGGTACGAAATAGCCTGCGATGAAGAACAGGAAGCCCATAAAAAAAGACTGGAGGAATACCTGGTAGGTGGCGAAGGTAAAAGTCTCGGGCAGGCTGACCTTGGTATCTTCCATAAAGTACCAGCTGCCTAAGTGACTGTATGTTACCGCAGCGTGCATGCTGAGCACCAGCATGATCATTACCCAGCGGAGGTTGTCGATATAGAGCAAGCGGAGGGCGCCTTCCCGTGCCGGAGTGGTTTTGACAGAAGGGGCTGTTGCGATGTCGCCTGTGGCTATGGTAGTGCTGTAAGGGAGTGTTGGCATGGTGATGATTTTTATGACCTAAAGCTAATTTCCGGGACCGGCGGAGGGAAATTTCTTTGACGCCTGGACATTTTGGAGGGGCCAATGGACCAACGGTCCATCGCCCGAAGGGCCATTATTAGCCATTTTCGGTCGAAGAATACATTACTTAACATTCGAAGGCCGAAAATAATGGACGCGGCACAGCTTTTGAATTTCGGTTCCAAAGGATAATACCGGACAAAAAACCTAAAATTTGAATGTATGAAAGATGAAATGACCACATTGGCCGCCGTACTGGAAAAGCTCCGGCTGCGGATGGCCGATACTGAATTCCGCTGGACCCCGGAGGGGTTCACGGCGGGGAGGGGCAAGATCTATCAGCCCGAAGACCTGGTGATCCTAAAGACATATCGTTTTGAAGGGGAATCCGATCCTGCGGATTCATCTATATTATATGTGATAGAAGCCAATGATAATCTCATCGGGTATAGCCTGGATGCTTATGGTACATATAGCAACCATGAGGATGAAGAAGGGTATGATAATTTTATCAGGAAGATCCCCATTCGTGATCATGGGCCTCAGATACTACAGGAGATATAAGAAAAGGCCGCTGCTAAGCGGCCCTTTTTTAGATGATAATTATTAGGAGAAGGATGATAATAATGAGGGCGCCAGCGGAGATGAAGACACCTGTGACATATCTTGCTTCCCGGTGCATGCTTTTAAGCTCTTTTCGAAGGGCTTTGCGGTCCTCTTTTGTCAAGGTGGATTTGTCCATTGCCTTGATCTCGTCCACTCTTGCCTTTATTTCTTCCAGGCGAGCCTGTTTTTCTTCTTTTGTCATATGAGCTATCGCTTCTTTCGAAAGGGGCTCGTGGTTAGCCGGCGTATAATCAGCCGCGCGCATATTTAATGCAGGCAGCATGAACAGCGACAGTAAAAAAGGCAGGTAATATCGTGACTTTTTCATTTGTTGTTGTTTTAAATTTGAAATGATGAGCAATTCCAACAGGATCTTTAAAAAACCCGTGCCACCGGCCAACTATTTACAAGTATTTACAAGAGAAAGTAAATGGGATTTTTACGAAGTACACATTAAAAAAGTGTGGAATTTTTTCCACACTTTCTTGATCTTACGCTATAAACCCTGGCAAAAACTTAAAAAATTAATTTTCGTGTAACCACAGTTTTACTATGGAATTCGTGATTTCCACCAGTTCTCCAAAGGAATCCGGCTTATGGAGATAACAACTGGCACCCAATTCGTAAGAAGTCTTACGGTCCTGATTCAAAGTGGAGGTGGTTAGAACGACAATGGGAATTTGACTAAACTTCTTATTGCCCCTGATCTCTTTCAGGGCTTGAAGTCCCAGCATCCCGGGCATGTTCAGATCCAATAAGATAAGGGCCGGAAATTCGGATTCCTCCGAATGCAGGTTCTCCAATAAGGTTTCTGCATTCTCGATGAAGACATAATCGATCTGGGGACTGTTCTCCAGAAATGCATCCAGGATAATCTGCCGGTCGTCCGGATCATCGTCGACAATGAAAATGAGAGGTTGCAAGTTGCTTTTCATAAAATAAAATAATAGTAAATCTAAACGGTGATAAATCCAACCGGCTATTCCAAGGATCAAAAAGCCTATACTAGAACCTTGCCAAACTATGATACAATATACTGTAAACACTGGTAATTTTTAGATCGATAAACCATAAATTTGAAGACCAATCAAAATATCCTTACATGCCATCAAATACGAAAGCTGCAAAAAAAAGTAAAACCACTGGTAAACCTACTATCGTCAGTAGTAGCAGCAACAACGGCTCGTCACACTGGGCCGAAACGTCCCCGGATGAATCCCTTGTAAATGATAAAGAGCTATTGCGCATTCTTATGCAGGTGCGTAACGGAAATTTTAGTGTGCGTATGCCCATCGACGAGACGGGTATAAAAGGTAAGATATGTGATACCTTAAATGAGATAATATCCCTGAATGAGGAGATGATGCGGGAATTTACGAAGGCGGGAAATACTATCGGCAAGCAGGGAAAGCTGACGCAGCGGATCGAGGTTCCCAATGCGAAGGGGTCCTGGGCTACGGGGGTGGACTCGCTGAATTCCATGATCTCCGACCTTGTGCATCCTACGATCGAGATAGCACACGTGATCAGCTCCGTTGCCAAGGGCAATCTGTCGCAGAACATGCCGCTGGAGATAGGAGGGCATACTTTACAGGGAGAGTTTTCCCGCATTGCCCGTGAGGTGAATGACATGGTGAAGCAGCTGAATCTCTTCTCCATGGAAGTGACGCGTGTGGCGCGTGAGGTGGGGTCGGAAGGGAAATTAGGTGGTCAGGCCAAGGTAAAGGGGGTGGCAGGGGTATGGAAGGACCTTACCGACTCCGTGAACCTGATGGCGGGTAATCTCACCGCGCAGGTGCGCAATATCGCCGATGTGACGACGGCCGTGGCCAAGGGCGACCTTTCCAAAAAGATCACGGTGGATGTAAAGGGGGAGATCCTGGAATTGAAGAATACGATCAATACGCTGGTGGACCAGCTGAACTCCTTCTCTTCGGAGGTGACGCGTGTGGCGTTGGAGGTCGGCACCGAAGGAAAGCTCGGCGGCCAGGCCCACGTGCGGGGGGTAGGAGGGACCTGGAAGGACCTTACCGATTCCGTCAATGCCATGGCCTCGAACCTGACCGGCCAGGTGCGTAATATCGCGGAGGTGACGACCGCCGTGGCAAAGGGTGATCTTTCCCGTAAGATCACGGTGGATGTAAAGGGGGAGATCCTGGAATTGAAAAATACGATCAATACGATGGTGGACCAGCTGAACTCCTTCTCTTCGGAAGTGACGCGTGTGGCGCGTGAGGTGGGTTCGGAAGGTAAATTAGGCGGACAGGCCGATGTGCCCGGTGTGGGGGGAACCTGGAAGGACCTTACCGACTCCGTGAATATCATGGCGGGTAACCTGACCGCGCAGGTGCGTAATATCGCGGAGGTGACGACCGCCGTGGCTACGGGTGACCTTTCCCGTAAGATCGATGTGGTCGTGAAGGGGGAGATCCTGGAATTGAAGAATACGATCAATACGATGGTAGACCAGCTGAACTCCTTCTCTTCGGAAGTGACGCGCGTGGCGCGTGAGGTGGGTTCGGAAGGTAAGTTAGGCGGACAGGCCGCCGTGGAAGGGGTAGGGGGTGTATGGAAGGACCTTACCGACTCGGTGAACCAGATGGCGGGCAACCTGACCGGCCAGGTGCGTAATATTGCAGAGGTGACGACTGCCGTGGCAAAGGGCGACCTTTCCCGTAAGATCACGGTGGACGTAAGAGGGGAGATATTGGAGCTGAAGAATACGATCAATACGATGGTGGACCAGCTGAACTCGTTTGGATCGGAAGTGACGCGTGTGGCGCGTGAGGTGGGTTCGGAAGGTAAATTAGGCGGACAGGCCGATGTACCGGGTGTGGGTGGTACCTGGAAAGACCTTACGGACTCCGTGAACAAGATGGCGGGAAATCTGACCGCGCAGGTGCGTAATATCGCCGAGGTGACGACGGCCGTGGCCAATGGCGACCTTTCCCGTAAGATCACGGTGGACGTACAGGGTGAGATATTGGAGTTGAAGAATACGATCAATACGATGGTGGATCAGCTCCGGGGTTTTGCTTCGGAGGTAACGCGTGTGGCGCGTGAGGTGGGTACGGAAGGAAAGTTAGGAGGTCAGGCGTTTGTGCCGGGTGTGGCCGGTACGTGGAAGGACCTTACCGACTCCGTGAACCAGATGGCGGGCAATCTGACCGCACAGGTGCGTAATATCGCCGAGGTGGCCATTGCCGTCGCCAACGGGGACATGTCGAAGAAGATCACGGTGGACGTGCGTGGTGAGATATTGCAGCTGAAGGAGACCCTCAATACGATGGTGGATCAGCTGCGTGCCTTTGCGTCGGAAGTGACGCGTGTGGCGCGTGAGGTGGGTACGGATGGTAAATTAGGAGGTCAGGCGTTTGTGCCGGGTGTGGCCGGTACATGGAAGGACCTTACCGACTCGGTGAACTCGATGACGGGCAATCTGACCGCGCAGGTGCGTAATATCGCGGAAGTGACCAAGGCGGTGGCTTCCGGCGACCTGTCAAAGACCGTGGCCATTGACGTAAAAGGCGAGATCCTGGACTTGAAGAATACGATCAATACGATGGTGGAGCAGCTGAACTCGTTTGCCTTCGAGGTGACGCGTGTGGCGCGTGAGGTAGGTACGGAAGGAAAGTTAGGCGGACAGGCCGAGGTAAGGGGTGTGGCCGGTACGTGGAAGGATCTTACCGACTCCGTGAACATGATGGCCTCCAACCTTACCAATCAGGTGCGTGGCATCGCCAAGGTAGTGACCGCCGTGGCCACGGGCAACCTGAAGCAAAAGCTTTCCATCGTGAGCCGTGGTGAGGTAGCCCAGCTGACGGATACCATCAATGAAATGATCGACACATTGGCCTTGTTTGCCGATCAGGTGACGACCGTTGCCCGTGAGGTCGGTGTTGAAGGAAGATTGGGTGGTCAGGCCAGTGTGCCGGGTGCATCGGGTATATGGAAGAACCTGACGGAAAATGTGAACCAGCTCGCCCAGAACCTCACCACGCAGGTGCGGTCTATTTCGGAGGTGGCGTCTGCGGTAACCAAGGGTGACCTTACCCGTACCATTCGTGTGGAAGCAAAGGGTGAGGTGGAAGCCTTGAAGGATACCATCAACCAGATGATCGCCAACCTGAAGGAGACCACGCTGCGCAACCAGGAGCAGGACTGGCTGAAGTCCAACCTGGCGAAGTTCACGCAGATGCTGCAGGGACAAAAGGACCTCAATACCGTGACACAACGTATCCTGTCAGAGCTGGCGCAGGTGGTGATCGCTCACTACGGCGCCTTCTACATCCTCAAGCAGGACGAAGATACCCGTGTGGACAAGCTGCGGCTTTTTGCGGCATATGGCTACAGGGCGGAAAAAAATATACCGACAGAATTCTTTATGGGTGAAGGCCTGGTAGGGCAGGTGGCCTTTGAAAAGGAAAGGATCATTCTTTCCAATGTACCCAGCAACTATATAAAGATCAGTTCGGGACTGGGACGCGCCAAACCCGCCAATCTCATCATCCTGCCCGTGCTGTTCGAAAATAAAGTAAAGGCCGTTATCGAGCTGGCTTCGCTGGATGTCTTTAGTGAGACCCACCTGGATTTCCTGAGCCAGCTGACGGAAAGTATCGGTATCGTGCTGAACACCATCGAGGCGAATACACGTACGGAGGAACTGCTGGCGCAGTCGCAATCGCTGGCCGGTGAGCTGAAGATCCAGCAGGAAGAGTTGAGAAGGACCAATGACGAGCTGCAGGATAAGGCCCTGCTGCTGGTGAAACAAAAGAATGAAGTGGAGGCCAAGAACAAGGAGGTGGAAGAGGCCAGAAGATCGCTGGAAGAAAAGGCCGAACAGCTGACCCTTACTTCCAAATACAAGTCGGAGTTCCTTGCCAATATGTCCCATGAGCTGCGTACGCCGTTGAACAGTCTTTTGATCCTGGCGCAACAGTTGTACGAGAATGCTGAAGGCAATCTCACCGACAAGCAGATACGGTATGCGAAAACCATCCACTCCTGCGGGGATGACCTTATCCAGCTGATCAACGATATTCTGGACCTTTCGAAGATCGAATCCGGGTTTATCACCGCCAATATATCGCCTGTCCGTTTTGGAGAGATCGCTTCCTTTGTGGAGACGACGTTCAAGCCCATCTCGGAGGCAAGGCATCTGCGCTTCACCATCGAGACGGACCCGCGGCTCCCGCAATCCATGGAGACCGACTTGCAACGGCTCAACCAGATATTGAAAAATCTACTCTCCAACTCTTTTAAGTTTACGGAAAAAGGAGAGGTTAAATTGAAAATATACCAGGCCGACAACAACTGGAAACAGAGCAATCCCAATCTGGACGGCGCTGAAAAAGTGGTGGGCTTCGCCATCAGCGATACGGGTATCGGTATTCCACAGGAAAAGCAGAATATCATTTTCGAGGCTTTCCAGCAGGCGGAAGGATCTACCAGCCGTAAGTACGGAGGTACGGGGCTAGGGCTTTCTATCAGCCGTGGTCTGGCCGAGCTGCTGGGTGGCACTATCGAGCTGGAAAGCGCTCCCGGCAGAGGCAGCACTTTTACTCTTTTTATCCCTATCGAAAATGTAGCGGGGATCATTTCCAAAGAGACATCGGACAACCTGAACGCATACCAGCAATTGCAGTTGGGTGGGGACAGCGGCGAGATCGATACGCTGCTGAATTCCCTCCGGGTGACGAACGAGGATGGAGGCAAGATGAATATTGTCAGCGAGATGATCAATGACACGGGGGATGACAGACATAATATCCAGTCAGGCGATAAGATCGTGCTGATCGTAGAGGACGATCTCCGATTTGGCAAGATCATCATCGAAAAGGCGCATTTATATGGCATTAAGGCAGTAGTGGCTACCAATTATATCGAGGTGTTCGATTTTATCAACCGGTTCACTCCCATCGCCATCACGCTGGATGTGAAACTGCCGGATACCAGCGGCTGGAAGGTTTTGGACCTGCTGCGGAATGATCTGAACTACCGGCATATTCCTATCCACCTTATCTCAGGGGAAGAGAACAGGACGCTGGCATTGAGGAGGGGAGCCCGGAGTTTCCTGCTCAAGCCGCTGGAGAACGATGCCCTCAACGAACTGCTCGACGATATCGTGACCTTTGCCGGCAAGCAGACCAGGAAGGTGCTGGTCGTGGAAGACAACGAAGTGGATTATTCCCAGATCACCCGAATGCTACAGGGCGACAACATCGATGTCACGCTGGCTACAACAGGCAGAAAAGCGCTGCAGGATACCAATATCAAGGAGTATGACTGTATTATTTTAGATTATACCCTGCCGGATATTTCGGGCATCGACCTGATCACCCAGGTGAGCGAGAGCAAGAAGAAGCTTACACCTGTGATCGTGTACAGTGCAAAGGATTTTGACAAGAAAGAGCTTTACCATCTCAATCGCACGTCGAATACGGTGCTGCTGAAAGGCGTCAATTCCCTGGAACATTTGCTGGAGGAGACTGTCCTGCAACTACATATCAATCACAAGGACCTTCCTATCGAGAAGAAGAGGGTGATCGAGCACATCCGGATGAAGGATGATATCCTGACGGGTAAGAATGTGCTGGTCGTGGATGATGATGTCCGTAACCTGTTTGCCCTGACGACGGTGTTCGAAAGATACAATATAAACGTGATCACGGCGGAGAGTGGAAGGGAGGCGATCAATATCATCAACGACGACAGACAGAAGATCGATATGGTGCTGATGGATATCATGATGCCGGAGATGGATGGATATGAGACGACGCAGAAGATCCGGCGCGAGCATAAGAATTCTACGCTGCCCATCATTGCGGTGACCGCCAAGGCGATGAAGGGCGACCGGCAAAAATGTATCGAAGCGGGCGCTTCAGACTATATCACCAAACCCCTGAAGATCGATCAATTGCTGTCGTTGATGCGGGTCTGGTTCTACAAATAATCCTAAAAACCAATGAATGCAGCCAAAGATCTTGTTAGTGGACGACCGGGAGGACAATCTGCTGTCCATGGAGACACTATTTGAAGCAGATGACTATCGTATTGTCAAGGCCAATTCGGGGAGACAGGTATTGAAGATATTGCTTTCAGACTTTGACTTTGCCCTTATCCTGATGGACGTACAGATGCCGAACCTGAATGGTTTCGAGACGGCTTCGCTCATCTATGAGCGGGAAAGGCTCCGGCATATACCCATTATTTTTATCACCGCCAACAATTACGGAGAGGAGAATATATTCAGGGGTTATAAGGCAGGGGCGGTGGACTATATCTACAAGCCTGTAAAGCCCGAGCTCTTGAAGGCGAAGGTGAGCGTTTTTGTGGACTTGTACCGGAAGAATCACCGGCTCATGGCCCAGGAGCAGAAGCTGGTGGCTATCAATAAGAACCTGGAGCTGGAGATCTATGAGCGGAAAGCGTCGGAAGAGAAAGTCATCGAGTTGAACCGGCAATTGCTGGAGAATATTGCGCGGCTGGAACAGGCCAATAAAGACCTGGACCTTTTTGCCTTTATGGCTTCTCATGATCTGCAGGCTCCTTTGCGAAAGGTACGTATGTTCAGCGACCGGCTGCTGAGCGATCATCGTCAGCATTTGAATAAGGACGGGCAGCTGTATCTTTCCCGGATACAGGAGGTGTCGAAAAGGATGCAGGACCTTATCAATGACATTCTGAGATTCTCCAAGATATCGGGAGAAAAGGAGAGCCTTGAGGAGGTAGATCTGAATGACGTGCTGAACGAGGTGATCTCCGAGTTGGATGGATCTATCCGGGAAAAAAAGGCCGAGATGTTGTTGGAACCGCTGCCTGTATTGCCCGTAAATGCGGTGCTGATGGGGCCATTATTTTCGAATCTAATCAGTAATTCCCTGAAATACAGCAAAAAGGACGTGCCGCCGCAGATACGCATCCGGCATGAGATGACCAGCGCGCTAACGAATGGCAAGGACACGGATACCCGGTACTGCCGGATCATCATTGAAGACAATGGCATTGGGTTTGATCAGAAATACGCTGAGCAGATATTCGATATGTTCCGTCGTCTGCATCCCAATGCGGAATATGAGGGTACGGGCATCGGGCTGGCCCTTTGTAAGAAGATCGTGGAAAAGCACAAGGGATTCATTTCGGCCAGGAGCCGGCCGGGGGAGGGGGCCGTATTTATAGTCAGTTTGCCTTTAAGCAATGCAAAAAAAGAAGTATTGGTATGACATTGCCACTATTGAAAAATAATGATAGTATGTTGCCATCCCATCTGCCGACACGTGTACTGATCGTAGAGGATGACGAGGACGATTATTTATTAATAGAGGCTTGTATCAAAGACATACCGGACAAGAAGTTCCTGATCGACTGGTGTTATAATTATGAGGAGGCGCTGAAGCGTATCGCGGACAGCGGCTATGATATTTATTTTATCGATTATTTGCTGGGGGAGAAGACGGGGCTGGAGTTGTTGCGGGATGCTGTTGCCCTGGGATGTGAGGACCCTTTGGTATTGCTCACCGGCATCGGCAACAGAGACGTGGACATACAGGCCATGACCATTGGCGCCGTGGACTTCCTCATAAAGTCGGAGATCAATACAGAGAAGCTGGAGCGTTGCATCCGCTATGCATTGGAGCGCAGTACGCATATCAGGGCGCTGAAGGCCAATGAGCGGAAGTTCAGGAATATATTCGAACGGAGCAAGGATGCCGTGTTTCTGGCTGACGGGGACCTTGTATTCCGGGATGCCAATAATGCGACCAGCGATCTTTTTAAGTACGGCAGGGATGAGCTGCAGCAGCTGAGCCTTTACTTTTTGTTTGCCCGCAGGGATGCGGCGGCGCTGTTGAAGGCCCGGCTGCAACAGACGGGGGAGGTAGAGGATGAGGAGGTAGAGCTGATGACGCGTACCAAGGAGAAAAGGAATTGTATCCTGTCCCTGTCCCGGCAGACGGATCCTGCCGGTGATACCTATATTCAGGGCATCATACATGATATCACCAACCTGAAGAGGATCGAGCGGGCCACCTTCCAGATCGAGAAGCTGCGGTCTACGGCTACCTTGCTGCGGACGCTGGCGCATGAGGTGAGAAACCCATTGACCAATATCAATCTGTCGGTGGAACAGCTGAAGCCGGAGCTGAACAGTGAGGATGCCAATATATATCTCGATATCATCGCACGTAATTGCGGCCGTATCGATGGACTTATCTCCGAGCTGCTTGATTTATCACGTCCTGCCGAGATATCCCTGCAAAGAGTACCGCTGCAGTCCATTGTCGACAGCACCCTGGCCGCGGCCTCCGACCGCATATCGTTGAAGGGCATTGGCATGGAACTGAACTATCCCGAGCACCCGGCATATATCATGGCCGATATGGAGAAATTGAAGATCGCGTTTTTGAACATCGTTATCAATGCTGTGGAAGCTGTTCCAAATCAGGCGGGAAGGATCAACGTCACTATCCGGGAGGACGGGGGGCATTACAAGGTATTTATCAATGACAATGGGAGCGGCATCCCTGAAGAGAATATTTCCCGCATATTCGAGCCGTATTTTACTTCCAAGACCAATGGGTTCGGGCTGGGGCTGGCGGCCACCTGGAATATTCTGCAATCGCACAGGGCTACCATCGATGTGAATTCGCAGATAGGAGAGGGGACCAGCTTTGTACTCGCTTTTGAAACGGCCAATTAGCGGGCGGAACTTGCCGGCCGTGGCTAATGTCTGTCCTTCGGACAACGAACCTCCGGTTCGTTAAGGATACGCTATCGGGTCCAGTTCCAGTACCTGGTGCAGGTGGTGCAGCAGGTGGTTACAGTAATCCGCTGCCATCCATTCGATGGTATACTCTTTCCCATTTGCCATAATACATTTCCGGAGGGCGGTCTCGGGGCCGATGCCCGACAGTATCCGAACTATTTGCCGGTTGAGGAGGCGCCAAAGGACAACGAGTTCGCCGGAGGGAGCATGCTGGTAATCCGAGAAGGCTACCCATGGGTCCTGAACGTATCCTATGTGTGGGAGGTCCTCGTATTGGGTCACAATAAACCGGCGAATGTTGTTTTGAGCCGAATCGATCAGGTGACCGATGATCTCTTTTTTACTCCATTTGTCCGGCCGGGGCTTACGGGCGTATTCTTCCTCCGGGATGGATTCCATGCGCCGGTAGTAGTTTTGAATGATCTTTTCCAGGTGTTCTATCGTGGCTTGCATAGCTAAAGTTCCGGCGCAAATGTACAAAATAAACCTACGTTGACTCCCGCTCAACTGGGTAAAAATCCCCGGTAGAACACTGATTTGATAATGTCCCTGGCAACCAATAAATTTGCGGCTCGAACGAACGTATAAAATTCACTACGAATGAGACAAATTGCTTTGAGGGAAGCTTTACGGGAGGCCATGAGCGAGGAAATGCGCCGCGATGACCGTGTTTTTTTAATGGGGGAAGAAGTTGCAGAGTACAATGGCGCCTATAAGGTCAGCCAGGGCATGCTGGACGAATTTGGCCCCAAACGGGTCATTGATACGCCCATTTCCGAGTTAGGTTTTGCCGCGGTAGGGGTAGGAGCTGCTCAAAATGGTCTTCGTCCTATCGTAGAGTTCATGACCTGGAACTTTGCTGTCCTTGCCCTCGACCAGATACTGAACACAGCGTCCAAGATGCTGGCAATGAGCGGCGGACAGGTGAGCTGCCCCATTGTGTTCCGTGGGCCCAATGGATCTGCCGGTCAATTAGGCGCTCAGCACTCCACTGCATTTGAAAGCTATTATGCGAATATACCCGGGCTAAAGGTTGTATCTCCCAGCAATGGATATGACGCGAAGGGACTGCTAAAACAAGCCATCCGGTATGAGGAAGATCCTGTGATCTTTATGGAAAGCGAGGTTTCTTATGGCGATAAGTCCGAGGTGCCTGATGAGGAGTATTATATACCTTTAGGCAAGGCTGATGTCAAGAAGGCTGGCAAGGATGTGACTATCGTCTCCTTTAATAAGATGATGAAGGTAGCGTTGGGCGCTGCGGCCGAGCTTGAAAAGGAAGGTATTGGCGCCGAGGTGATCGACCTGCGCACCATCCGTCCTCTGGACTGGATGACCATCCTCGAGAGCGTTAAAAAAACAAACAGGCTCGTCATCGTGGAAGAGCAGTGGCCATTTGCCTCTATCTCTTCGGAGATCAGCTACCGGATACAGAAAGAAGGATTCGATTATTTGGATGCGCCTATACGTCGTATCACGGCGGCTGATGCGCCATTGCACTATGCGCCCAACCTGGTAGCTGCTGCGTTGCCGGATGTAGGCCGGACGGTGAAACTGGTGAAAGAGGTGATGTATCTCAAAAAATAAAAATAAATCCCGATCGCCAGATCGGGCCCCGATGGGCAAAGCCCATCAAAAGACATTATACAATAGAAAACGGCCATCCCGTAAATTTTTACCTAAGGGAGGGCCGTTTTATTTCAGGGTAAGCACAGGCTATTTTATTGCTTCCAGGGCCGTATTGAACAGCACGAGGAATCCATACACACAGCCTAATAAAAGGCCACCGAGAATAGTTAGTTTAACAAGTACTTTACCAGTAGGGAGAGCCTGCAGTTCGAGGTCTTGCTTCATAGGGAAATTTTTTTTGGATTATAAATGGGTTGGTTTGTCATGTGGATGTTTGGATATAGCTAAGATAATACTCCCTATACCCCATTACAAGGTTGTTTTACGTAGGATAATTACGATGGTTTTCTAAAGTGCTGGTAATCAATTATATTATTTTGGCCATCTCCTTAGTTGATCTGTAGAAAACGTCCATTCCGGGGTAACGACCTGGGTATCAGCCCGTATGCTGTACCAGGGGCTTAGCTTCCCTTCTACCGGATTGACTACCACATGGATATCCTGAGCCGGCATATAGCTTTGAGCCAGGAGCCAGACCTTGTTGCCGGCTGCATCTTCCGCCATGTCGACTACCATCATTGCATGTCCGGGGGAGCCACCTTTGATCAGCACGTCTCCGGGCAGGATGTCCTGAAAATGAGATATAGGGACTAACTGTCTTTCAAGACTCAACGTTCCGCAATAGGAGAAGACCGTGAGCAGGTATTCATCAAAACAGGCACGGTCTTCGCAAGGCTTATTGCTTCCCTGGCGGGTGCAGGGAATCAGTCTGTCGCCTGACAGCCGGAAACGCTGGCCCTTTGTCCATTCAAGGAAATTGAGCCTGACGCCTTGCTGGGTGTAGAAACAGATGGCGCCATAGTTTTTCCGGGTATAGAGCCATTCTGCCCGCAGTCGCATAACGGCGTCGGCGCACTGCTGTAGGTCCTGGTGGCCCACGGAAATGTCCAGCACGGCGAACTGGGCTGTCTGGTTGTATTTGCGGCGGCCGTCATAAAGAAAAACGGTGCGGTCTTTTTTGAGGGGAATGGTCCGCAGCCAGTTGGTAAATGGGTCGGTGGTGGTGATCCGATGATAGCCGGGTGGCGGCGGAATAGCGCCGATGGCAGGGTAGGGATTGAGGCCGAGGTCAAGAGCGCAGGATAGGAGTAGAAGTATTACATTTGTCAGTAGCATATGATAGCGGTTCATGGCCCTGAGAGAGGTCTCCGCACTTATTCCATAAAAAGATTTGTTAAAGCCCATGTCGAACATTTTGATCATTGACGATGAAAAAGCGATCCGTAAAACATTGAGTGAGATACTCTCTTATGAGGGCTACAAGATAGACGAAGCCGGGGATGGTGAAGAGGGGTTGAAAAAAGCCCGGGAAAAGGAATATGATGTCATTCTCTGTGATATAAAGATGCCAAAAATTGATGGAATAGAATTTTTGGAGAAGGCCAAGGAAGCCAACCCGGATATTCCCATCATTATGATATCAGGTCACGGCACCATCGAGACTGCCGTAGAAGCAGTGAAAAAGGGGGCTTATGACTATATTTCAAAGCCGCCTGATCTCAACCGGCTGCTGATCACCATACGTAATGCTATGGACAAGACCACGCTCGTGGCCGAGACCAAGGTGCTGAAGCGCAAGGTGAGCAAGGTGCAGGAGATGGTAGGGGCGTCTACCCCCATACAGAAGATCAAGGAGACCATTGAAAAAGTGGCGCCGACCGAGGCCCGGATCCTGGTGACCGGCGAGAATGGGGTGGGTAAGGAGCTGGTAGCCCGCTGGGTACATGAGAAAAGCAACCGGGCCACAGGGCCTCTTATCGAGGTGAATTGTGCGGCCATTCCCAGTGAGCTGATCGAGAGTGAGCTCTTCGGACACGAAAAGGGTTCTTTTACATCTGCTGTGAAGCAGCGGATCGGCAAATTCGAGCAGGCCAACGGGGGCACGCTTTTCCTGGATGAGATAGGCGACATGAGCCTTACCGCGCAGGCCAAGGTGCTGCGGGCTCTGCAGGAGGGTAAGATCACCCGGGTAGGAGGCGATAAAGATATCAATGTAGATGTGCGGGTCATTGCCGCGACGAATAAGGATCTGCTGAAGGAGGTGGATGAGAAGAATTTTCGTCTGGACCTGTATCATCGGCTCAGCGTCATTATCATACATGTGCCTTCGCTGAACGAGCGTAAGGACGATATCCCACTGTTGGTTGATAAGTTCCTCATAGACATTTGCGCCGATTATGGCATTGCCAGGAAAGCCATCGATGAAGAGGCGATAAAAGCGTTACAGAAACACAATTGGACCGGTAATATCCGGGAGCTACGGAATGTGGTGGAACGGCTGATCATTCTCTCCGGCAAGACCATCGATAAGGATGATGTGGAGAGCTATGTACTTCCCAAAAAATGATGGATCTGCCCTTATTAAAAATCCTGAGGGTCCTGTAATATTTCGTTTTGCCCGGCGACTTATGAAGTTAAAATGTTTTCGGGGGACGGACATTTACTCTATATTTGACCGGAAATCAAAGAATTGTCCGCCTTTTTTTGGGGAATCATAAAAAAACAAAGGAATGTCGACTCATCAGTTGCTGGTTTTAGTGGTTATTCAATTACTTATCCTCTTACTACCCTCCATCGGACTCTATAAGATGTTTGAGAAAGCGGGCGCTCCCGGCTGGAAAGCATTCGTTCCTTTTTATAATACGTATGTCATGCTGGAGCTGGCTGAAAGACCTAAACACTGGGTTTTCTGGCAGCTGATACCTGTTGTGGGCTGGTTTATCTCCATGGGGATCTATGTAGAGTTTGTGAAGGCCTTTGGGAAGTTCCGTTTTTATGAGCATGCCCTGGCCGCGCTGGTGCCGGTGTTGTATTTCCCTTATTTAGGCTATAATAAAGACGATCGGTTCCTGGGTTCCGCGGTTGTAAAAAAGCACAAGAAAGGGACCGCCAGAGAGTGGGTGGATGCGGGTGTTTTTGCAATCGTGGCTGCCACGCTGATCAGAACCTTTGTCTTCGAGGCATATACCATTCCCACAGGCTCTATGGAAAAGACCTTGCTGATCAATGATTTTCTCTTTGTAAGTAAGTTTAGCTACGGTCCGCGCATACCCAACACCCCCTTGTCCATTCCTTTTGTACATAATACCATGCCTATCACCAATGGGAATTCTTATGTGGAGTGGATCAAGGTCCCTTATACCCGCTGGTTCTCCAGCCCCGTGAAGAGAGGGGATGTGGTGGTGTTCAATTTTCCTGCGGGCGACACTGTCATCAATCTTCCCGAATATCAGTCCCTGCGCCCTTATTATGATATAGCCCGGCAATTGGGCCAGGGCAATGTGGATTCCGGCCGGCAGATCATTCTCAGCCATCCTGACGATTACCCGCTGGTGATCCGTCCGGTGGACAAGCAGGAGAACTATATCAAGCGTTGTGTGGCAGTGTCCGGAGATACTCTACAGATCAAGGACCAGGTGCTCTATATCGATGGGCAGGCGCAGGTGTTCCCACCCGAAAGCCAGACCAACTACGATGTCGAAACAAAAGGTCAGCCGCTGGATGAGACCGTGATGAAGGATGAATACAATCTCGATATGAGCAATGGGGAAGATGTACAGAACACCGGTACGCCTAATCAATATGACATGCTGCTGACCTGGGCTGCCCATGAGAAAATGCTGAAGAACGGCCTGGCCAAGAGCATTGTACCAAAGATAGACAACAATCATGATGTCTACCCCTACGATAATATCCATGTATGGAGCAAGGATAACTATGGTCCAATCTGGATACCTGCCAAAGGCGCGACCCTGCCCCTGACCAAGGAAAATTATACTATTTATGAAAGGGCCATCCGGGTCTATGAAGGCAATAAGTTCGAAATGAAGGATGGAAAGTTCTATCTCAACGATCAGCCTGCGACCCAGTATACTTTCAAAATGAATTATTATTGGATGATGGGGGATAACCGTCATGGATCACAGGATTCCCGTTACTGGGGTTTTGTACCGGAAGACCATGTGGTAGGCGAGGCCTGGCTGATCTGGATGAGCTGGAACAAGGGAGTACGCTGGAACCGCCTGTTCAAGAAGATAAAATAAAATCCGGATGAAAAAGAGGGAACATCTTTTCTCCTACGAAGAATATGAGAGCCAGGCGGAACTGAACCCATCGGATGCGGAGCTGTTAAAGAAAGCCAGAGAGGTGACAAAGGATGCCTATGCCCCTTATTCTAAATTCCGTGTAGGAGCGGCAGCCCGGCTAAGCAATGGACAGATCATTACTGGCACCAACCAGGAGAACGCTTCCTTTCCCGTAGGCATATGTGCTGAAAGAGTGTTGATGTCCACAGCTTCGTCGCTATTTCCCGGTGTGGCGATCGAGACGCTGGCCGTCAGCTATCATAATGAGAATGGTCCCAGTGACATTCCTATCTCTCCCTGTGGCATTTGCCGTCAGTCACTACAGGAATTCGAGCACCGGACAGGCAAACCCATACGCCTGATCATGGGTGGCGAAACGGGAGCTGTGTATATTATTCCACAGTCAGGGATACTGCTGCCGTTTGCTTTTGACGCGGATAAATTGTAGTTTTATCCGGCACAGCAAGTGCTGCCTTATAACTATGACCTTATGCTATTGAAACCAATCAATCTCGCTATTGTCGAGGATCACGCATTATTCAGAAAAACCTTAAAGAATTTTCTCTTAGCACAGGACGGAATAAATGTCACCATACAGGCCCCCGATATTTCCGACTTACTATACAAACTGAAGACCGCCTCTACCGATGTTCTCCTAATGGATATTTTCTTGCCTGAATCGATCGGCAACGAGGTTGTAAGAGCCATTCGCAGTGAATACCCCACCCTGAAGATCATCCTTCTGTCCATGAGCACCGATATGGAGCTGATAAGCCATCTGCTCGAGGCGGGCATACATGGTTATATATCCAAGGCGGATGAGCCCGAAGAGCTGTTGCAGGCCATCCGGGCGGTGGCGGAAAACCGGATATACAGGAACCGGATATTTACCGAAGCATTGTATTGGAACAAGCAGAATAATATCAAGAACCCCGTCGAGAAGTCACCTGTGCATTTCAATGAGCGGGAGAGAAAGATACTGCAGCTGATGTGGGCGGAGAAGACCAATAAAGAAATTGCCGACGAGCTTTTTTTAGGTGTCCGCTCTGTGGAAAAGATCCGTCAGGATATGAAAGAAAAGATAGGGGTCCGGTCGACTGTTGGCCTGCTGAAGTATGCCATTCAGCATCGTATCATCGGGGTCAACGTCCGCCAGGACAACCTGATATAATACGTTTTTGGATATTAATTTTACCGACCATATAAAATCATCTCCACTCTTAGAAAAAGCAGTACTTTAATTTTTGGAATGTAGTTTTTTTACCATTCTGCCATTTTGGGAGGCGATACCCCTTTTTTTTAATCCTGTCTTAATCCATTTATAAATCAATTGTTAATGAGGGGTTAACCCTAAAACCTTGAAAATGATATTGTCCGCCAGGGGCATTCTCCCCATTTACCATTCATAGAAAGATCCCCCCGGGAAATTTAGTGAAAATTAAAACTATTTATATTTGACCCTTTCAAACTAATGGGATTCACCAAACTGATCTATTGATGGTCCGGCTACTACACCCAGCAGCTCTGATGAAGGGAAATGCCCTTATTTATGTGACTTTCTTTCTTTGCTTGTCCCTCATTCTGTCATCATGCGGGCAGAAAACGGATGCAGAAAAGACAAAGCCGCAGAGCAATCCCCCTGTCCTCGTGGATGTGATCATCGCCAGCTCCCGCGGCATACAAAATACTGTCGAGGCCAACGGTAGCGTGGTGGCCAATGAGTATGTGGAGCTGCATCCCGAGATCAGCGGACGTATCGTTTATCTGAATGTGCCGGAGGGTGCGAATGTGGAAAAGGGCGCCGTCATTGCGCGCATCAACGACGCGGACCTGCAGGCCACGCTGGCAAAGTCCAGGGTGCAGCTGGATCTTTATCAGAAGACAGAGGAGCGGGATCGCAAGCTGCTGGAGATACAGGGGATCAATCAGGCCGATTATGACCTGGCTCTGAACAATGTCAACAGCACCAAGGCCGATATCGCTTATACCGAAGCGCAGATTGATAAGACCATCATACGGGCTCCGTTTGCCGGTATCGTAGGTCTTCGCCAGGTGAGTCCTGGCGCTTATGCCACTCCCGCCACCATCATTGCCACCGTGCAGCAGCTGGACAAGATAAAAGTCGATTTCACACTTCCCGAACAATATACTTCCGTCGTTCGAAAAGGCACTTTAGTGGACGTACAGATAGATGCCGCCAGCAAGACCCGCCGGAAGGGGCTGATCATCGCCACCGAGCCGCAGATCAACCAGACAAGCCGCAATCTGAAGGTGAGGGCTATCCTGCAGGACGGGAATGGGCATCCCGGCGCCTTTGTAAAAGTATATGTCGATGCCGGCGCGGACAAGCGGGCTATCATGGTACCTACCAATTGTATTATCCCCGACGACAGGAACAACCAGCTGATCCTTGTAAAGGGGGGTAAGGCTCAATTTGTGAACGTAGAGACTGGCGTCAGGGAGGCCAATAATGTGGAGATCACCAAGGGTGTCAGCCCTGGCGATACTGTTGTCGTCACGGGTGTACTTTTTGCCCGGCCCGCGGCTACGCTGCAGATCCGCAGTGTGAAGAACCTGGAAAAAACATCGGAGGCCACTCAATAGGCCGGTGGATGTCTGTCTTCCAATCACCCGAAGAATTGAAGTATGAATATTTCTGAATTGTCTCTCAAGCGGCCGGTGCTCGCAACGGTAATGAACCTGATGATCATCCTGTTCGGTGTCGTAGGTTATAATTTCCTGGCCGTACGGGATTATCCTGCCATCGACCCTCCCATAATCACCGTCTATACGAGCTATACAGGCGCCAACCCCGATATCATCGAAAGTCAGATCACGGAGCCGTTGGAAAAGCAGATCAACGGTATCCCGGGGATACGCACCATCTCTTCCAACAGCAGCCTGGGGAGCAGTTACATCACCGTGGAGTTCAACCTGGGTGTGGACCTCGAGGCAGCGGCCAGCGACGTGCGGGATAAAGTGGGACAGGCGCAACGTGGTCTTCCGCTGGACATCGATGCTCCGCCTGTGGTCACCAAAGCCGATGCGAACAGCGACTTTATCCTCATTCTGGCCGTGCAAAGCCGCACCAAGAGCCTGATGGAGCTGTCCGACTATGCCGACAATGTATTGCAACAGCAGCTGCAGACCATTCCCCAGGTGAGCTCGGTGAACGTGTTCGGGGACAAGAGCTATGCCATGCGTATCTGGCTCGACCAGGACAGGATGAATGCGTATGGCATTGCCTATAACGATATCTCCACAGCCATGAGTACGGAGAATGTGGAGCTGCCGCCCGGCAAGATCTATGGTAATAACACCGAGCTGACCATCAAGACGCTGGGCCGTCTGACCACAGAAAAGGATTTCAGGGATGTCATTTTACGGGAGGATAGTAATGGTATCGTACGACTCAGTGATGTGGCCAGGGTGGAATTGGGACCGCAAAATGAGGAACAGAGCTGGAAATACAACGGCGTGAATGCCGTGGGGCTGGCCGTCATACCACAGCCCGGCGCCAACAATATTGCCATCGCGGATGATTTCTACAAGCGGATGAATGAGATCAAGAACTCCAACAAGTCCGACATCGAGATGAGCGTGCTGATCGACAATACGAAGATCATTCGCCAGTCGCTCGCCGAAGTAAAGGAGACGCTGATTATCGCCTTTGCCCTTGTGGTGCTCGTGATCTTTTTCTTTTTCCGTAACTGGCTGATCGCCTTGCGGCCGCTCATCGATATACCTATATCCCTTATAGCGACCTTTTTTATCATGTATGTCGCCGGCTTTACCATCAATATTCTCACCCTGCTGGGGATTGTGCTGGCGACCGGATTGGTGGTGGATGACGGGATCGTGGTGACGGAAAACATCTTTCGCAAACTGGAGCAGGGTCTTCCCATACGCAAGGCCGCCCTGGAGGGAAGTAAGGAAATTTTCTTCGCCGTCGTGAGTACCTCGCTGACATTGGCTGTGGTGTTTCTGCCTGTGATCTTTTTGCAGGGGTTTGTAGGTCGTTTGTTCCGGGAGTTCGGAGTGGTGCTGGCAGCCGCCGTATTGATCTCCGCCTTTGTATCGCTCACGATCACTCCTGTGTTGAACGTATATCTGACGACCAAAAAGACCGGCCATGGATGGTTCTATAATAAGACCGAACCGTTTTTTACAGGCATGGAAAACGGTTATCTGCGGCTGTTGCGGGGGTTTATGAAGATAAGATGGATGGCCTGGGTGATCATAGTCATCTGCATTGGTATGATCTGGGTGATCGCGACTCATATACAAAGCGAGATCGCCCCCCTGGAAGATCGGAGCAGCGTACGTTTCTCCGTCACATTACCCGAGGGGGCCAGCTTTAGCTATACCGAACATGTCACCGACCAGATAGCGGACTATCTATATGATTCTGTGCCGGAAAGAGATTTTGTCTTTGCCCGTACGCCCGGGTATGGAGCAATCAATACTTCTCAGCCCCGTATCGGTCTGGTGGCGCCGGACCAGCGGCATCGCAGTCAGAATGAGATTTATAACGACCTGCAGACGAAGCTGAGACGTTTCAACGACGCCCGTGTCTTTGCCATACAGGAACAGACCATTGCCGTAGGGTCGGGCTCCAAGACCAGCCTGCCGGTGCAGTTCGTTCTGCAGAACCAGGATATGGACAAGCTGAAGAAAGTGATCCCCGAGTTTTTAGATGCCGTGCGCAAGGACCCTACTTTCAGCAACGTGGATGTAAACCTGAAGTTCAATAAGCCAGAGCTGCAGATCAGCGTGGACAGGATGAAGATCAAGGACCTCGGTCTTTCCACCAACGATGTCATCTCTACCATGCAGGCGGCCTTTAGCGGCGGGAGGTTGGCGTACTTTATCATGAATGGCTACCAGTATTATGTGATCGCCCAGGTGGAGAGAAAGGACAGGGACAAGCCGACGGATATCAGCAAGGTCTATGTTCGCAACAAGTATGGAGACAATATTCCTTTGGATGCTGTGGTCCATATCGAGAACAACAGCAATCCTTCGACCCTGTACCATTTCAACCGGTATAAGGCCGCCACCATATCTGCCTCACTGGCGGAAGGCAAGACCATCGGAGATGGAATAAAAGCCATGCAGGTTATTGCCAACAAGCTGCTTGACCCCAGTTTCCAGACCGCGTTGTCGGGCGCTTCACGGGACTATGCCGAGAGTTCTTCCAATATCATATTTGCGTTGATACTGGCAGTGGCGTTGATCTATCTGGTGCTCTCGGCGCAGTTTGAAAGCTTTATCGATCCATTAACCATCATATTCACCGTGCCGCTGGCATTCGCAGGCGCCCTGCTGAGCCTGTGGATCTTTCATCAGACGTTGAACATCTTCTCCGAGATAGGTATGATCATGTTGATCGGGCTGGTGACGAAGAACGGTATCCTTATCGTGGAATTCACGAATCAAAAGAGAGAGCATGGAATGCCCCGGATGGAGGCGGTGGTCGAAGCCGCCGGGCAACGTCTGCGTCCCATCCTGATGACCAGCCTGGCCACGTCATTGGGCGCCCTGCCGATAGCGCTTAGCCTTGGGGCTGCGGCGACGAGCCGTATCCCGCTGGGGATCGTAGTGGTAGGGGGTCTCCTGTTCTCGCTGATATTGACCTTGTTCGTTATTCCGGCCGTGTATACGTATTTATCCGGTAAGCATAAAGCGCATTTGACCGAGGTCACCGATTAAATGAAACTATGATCAAGCACAGTCCACTCATACTTTTGTTACTGGTGTTGCTGCCCTTAGCGGCGGTAAGGGCACAGACGGCGGGTAAGATCACCCTGAACGATGCCGTGACGATGGCCCTGAAGAATAATTTAGGTATTCAAATAGCAAAGAACAATGTAACCATAGCGGGTATCAACAATGATTATGGTGTTGCGGGCGGCCTGCCTTATGTCAATGCTTCGGCGGGGGACCAGGAACAGGCGCAGAGCATCCGGCAATCCTTTGCCAATGACAGTCTGAACAAGAGCACCAACAATGCTTTTTCCAACAGCTTAACGGCTAGCCTCAATGCCAATCTGCTCCTGTACAACGGCGAGAGGGTGGTGACGGCCAAAAAGAGACTGGCGACCACGGAGGTGCAAAGTAAACAACAGCTGAGCTCCCGGGCGTTGATACTTATCAACAATGTCATGCTGAAATACTATGACATCGTACGGCAGCAAAGCTATGCCAGCACCCTGCAGAAGTCCATCGAGGTCACCCGTCAGCGATTGGACATTGTGAAAGAACAACAGAGCGTAGGGGTGGCAAATAATGCGGACCTTTTCCAATCGCAGGTGGACCTGAATACTGCTATCCAGAATTTCCAGGCCCAGCAACTGGTGGTGGGCCAGGGCAAGACCGATCTGCTTACGCTGATGACCCTGAACCCGGACTCCGCCATTGTGGTGGAAGATACGATCATAGTGGACAGCACCATACGACTGGGCGCTATCCTGGAAGCTGTGCAGACCGCGAATCCGGATGTGCTGGCTGCGGATGAGCAGATCACGATCAGTAAGTTCATTGAAAAGGAGATAGGGGCGCAACGGTATCCTTCTCTTTACGTAAATGCAGGCTATAATCTTGTTAAGACGCATAATTCGAATGTCAACAAGGTCACACCTTTGTCTAACCTGAATTACGGGCCTTATGCCGGGTTGACGCTGAATATCCCCATCTTTAATGGAGGTGTGTACCGGCGCCAGGAAGATGTGGCGGGTATCAACGTAAAGAATTCCCAGCTGCAAAAGGATACGCTGATATTGAACTATACTTCAAATGCTGTCAAGAACTGGCAGGCCTATAACAATAATCTTAGCCAGCTGCAGACCGCCAGGGCCAATTACGAGCTTTCACAGAAGCTGCTGGACTTGGTGAAGCAGCGATTCCAATTGAGACAGGCTACTATCGTGGATTATAAAAATGCGCAGCAGAGTTATGAGAATGCGGGGTATATACTGACCAATGTGAGCTTTGCCGCCAAGGCAGCTGAGGTGCAGCTGAGAAGGTATGCCAACCAGCTGACGCCTTAGAACAGGGTCTGTACTCCATAGAGGACCTTTGTTTCATGGTCCAGGAGCCATTTCTTGCGCCATAGTCCTCCGGCATAGCCTACCAGGTCCCTTTTAGATCCGATGACGCGATGACAGGGGACGACGATGGCTACGTTGTTCCTGCCATTGGCGCTGGCGGCGGCGCGGATGCTTTTGGGATCGCCCAGTCTGCGCGCCATATCCAGGTAGCTGATGGTCTTGCCATAGGGTATCGAGGTCAGCTCATTCCAGACCCTCTCCTGGAAGCTCGTACCCTCCTGGTATACCGGGAATTCGAAGACCCTGCGCTGGCCCTGGAAATACTGTATCAGCTGTTCGATACATTGTATGATCATGGGAGGGACCGGGCCCTGCAGCTCACCGGGGCCTTCGATGGCTTTGTCGAGGTTGTCGACATAGCTGATCTCGCTGATATAGGAGTCGGTTCCGCCAATACGAAGGAGGCCCAGGGGCGACTTGTAATAGGTGGTTGTTATCTCCAAGGTCGTTGCCATTGTAAGGGGTTTTTTGACTCGGGTCACCGATCATCAACTGTCAGAGGTGCGGGTATATTCAACCTATTTTCCAGCCATTGGCCACCGTCCGCTCTGGCTGTAATAAAACTACTTCTTTTTTGTCAGTATACACCCCCAGAACCAAACATTCGCTGAAAAAATTAGCGATCTGTTTGGGAGGGAAATTGACTATTGCAATGACCTGGCGGCCAACGAGCTGGGAACGATCATATAGCTCGGTGACCTGGGCCGAGGACCTTTTCAGCCCCAGCTTGCCAAAGTCGATGGTCAGCTGGTAGGCGGGTCTGCGGGCTTTGGGAAATTCCAGGACCTCCAGTATGGTACCGACGCGCATATCTATCTTTTCGAAATCCTCCCATTGGATCGGGCTCATATTTTATCAAATTTTAGCTGTGATTATCAAATGTGTTTGCCGTAAATTACCGGATAATTTTTTAACGCGAAATTGCTTAGCACCCTTTTTATTATGAAAGAGAAGAAACTCAATCAGCATTCCCGTCGCGAGTTCCTGCGGGATGCATCTCTGGCAGCCACCGGATTCTTTATCGTCCCCCGTCATGTATTAGGAAGAGGATTTGTTGCGCCCAGCGACCGTCTGGCCGTTGCCGCCATTGGGGCCGGCGGTAAGGGAGGGGATGACCTGAAGAATTTTTATGGCAGCGGCAAGGTCGATGTCGTAGCCCTTTGCGATGTAGACGATCGTCAGGCCGCGAACTCCATCAAGAAGTACGACAAGGCAAAATACTTTAAGGATTTTCGTGAAATGCTTTCGACGATGCATAAGAGCATCGATGCCGTATCTGTGTCTACGCCGGACAATACGCACGCCATTGCTGCGCTGACAGCCATGTCGATGGGCAAGCACGTGTATGTACAGAAACCGATGACGCATGATATATATGAGGCCCGTACACTGACCGAGGCCGCCAGGCGGTATAAGGTGGTGACCCAGATGGGCAACCAGGGTTCTTCCAGCGATGGGGTGCGGCAGATGCAGGAGTGGTATAATGCCGGGGTCATCGGGGATGCGGTGGCTATCCATGTATGGACCAACCGCCCCGTATGGCCGCAAGGTTTTGGGCGTCCGAAGAGCACGGATGCGCCGCCTGCCGAGCTGAACTGGGACCTGTGGCTGGGACCTGCCAAATTCGAGGAATATCATAAGGAGTATGTGCCATTCAACTGGAGAGGTTTTTGGGCCTTTGGCACCGGTGCATTGGGAGATATGGGATGTCATCTGATAGACCCTGCGTTCAAGACCGTGGGACTGGGCTATCCTTCCGAAGTGGAGTGTAGTATAGTGGATATTTACGAGCAGATGTGGAACCCAAGCTACTATCCGGAGAGCTGTCCGCCTGCCAGCTCTATCAAAATGAAGTTCCCCGGAAAGAATGGGCGGCCGGATGTGGACCTGTATTGGATGGATGGAGGACTGCGGCCTGAGCGCCCTGCCGAACTGGGACCGGATGAGATGATGGGTGGAGATGACGGCGGTGGCGCCATTATCACCGGCACGAAAGGGAAGATCATGTGCGGAACATATGGTAGCAAAGCGACCTTGCTGCCCACATCCAGGACGAAGGAGGTGAATGTGCCGAAGACGCTGGCCAGGGTTCCCGAAGGGCATTATGTGCAGTGGGTGAATGCCTGTATCGCCGGCTATGGCAAGAATACGCTGAGCTCTCCTTTTGAATATGCGGGACCGCTGACCGAGACCATATTGATGGGCAACCTGGCGCTGCGCAGCTGGAATGTGAAGGATGGGAAGAATAATTTCCCAGGAAGGAAGAAGCTGTTGTGGGATGCGCAGAATATGAAGATCACGAATTTCGATGAGGCCAATCAGTTTGTAAAACGGGAATACAGGGAAGGATGGAAGCTTCCCGTATAAATAACGTGAGCCACTCGAAAGGGTGGCTCTTTTTTTTACTGCTGCTGGTGATGGCGCCGGGGCGCGGTATAGCCCAGCAATATGATTCTCCATATACAACAGGATAAATGGGGGAGACAGGGATGCAGAGACGGATTATGCTATACCACAGCCATCCGTCTGGAAGCCATTAGTCATTCAATAGCTTGGCCAGCTCAAGCAATTCCTTCTGCTTGTAGACATTACGTTCGTCATCGAAGCATTTGCTGAACTCTTCCAGGGCGGTCTGGATGATGCGATTGTGGGAGAGTGGCTTGAAATAAGAGGCCACCGGCGGGACCGAGACCCGTTTGAAATAGCTATCCACGTCCTTGTGGGAGAATACCTGTCCGCTCATCGGGTCGATGAAGAACTCGATGCGCTGCTGTGGGCTCAGCCGTTCGGGATTCTCGTCGTAGGTGGGCTTGATATAGGCCAGTACGAACTGGCGGGGGATATTGATCGCTTTGACCGGGATGTCGAGCAATTCGCCCAGGAGCAGGTAGAGGATGCCATTGGCGATGGAATTACCTCTCTTGGTCTCGATGAGCTTGTTGATAAGGAATTCATCCGGCTGCTGGTAGGCTACTTCTGTCCCTTTGAGGCCATAATAGCTGTACAGGATGCTGGTCAGCACGTTGACCTGCTCAAGGGGGGTAAGATAGCTGTTTAGTTCCAGCCAGATGTTGCGCCGGAGCTTTTCCACTTCCTGTAAGATAGGAGTAGTGACCAGGTCCGGGTATTGAAATTTGGCAACGAGCAGGGCTGCTGTCAGGAGGTCCTGGTAGCTGCTGCTCTTCCAGCGTATAAAGTCTTCTGTCAGATCGTGATAGTGAAGTTTGTGTATCAGCAGCTCGATACGTTCCTGTATGTCTCCGCTGATGGTGTTTTCCCAAAGGTTCTCCAGGTTGGGAATGATACCCCTGCCATAGCTGACGATACGGCTGCTCACCGAGTCGAACACTTCCTGGTCGGGGTCGTCGATCAGGTGAAAAAGGGCCTTTATTTCTTTGGTCTCTTGCATGTAGATGTTTCTTCCATGAAATACGAAATCAATTTCGCGGAAGTTTATAAGATTTTGATAAAATTCTTATCCACAAGCAGGCGCTAAGTGTTTATTACTAAACTAACCTTTTGCCAGCGGGTAAGGGGCCTTGACCTTCGGCCGACGGGCCGGTGGCTGTATGGATAACGACGTTTCCTTCCTGGAAATTGTGGGGGCGGGTCTTGCCGGCAGGCGACCTTAGGAGCCCTTTTTCCTGCGGGGAACTCGTTTTGGCGGATTGGCCTTTACTTCTTCGATGATGGCTTTTACTTCCTCCAGGCTGAGATCGGCTGCATTGTCCTGTTTTTCCTTTGGCAGCTTGTAGTTCCTCAGTCCCTGTTTGATATAAGGGCCATAGGGGCCTCGCAGCACCTGTATCTTTTCTTTTTCGAAGATCTTGATGGTGCGTTCTTCCTTGGCGGCTCTTTTTTCAACAATGATGGGGGTAGCTTCATCGAAGGTGATGCTATAGGGGTCGTATTCTTTCCCGAGGGAATAGAATTTCTTATCGTGTGCGATATAGGGGCCGAACCTGCCGATGTTGACCACGACGTCGGAGTCTTCGAACTGACCCAGGTTGCGGGGCAGACGGAAGAGTTCCATGGCTTCGTCGAAGCTGATGGTCTCGATGCTTTGCGTATTCTTGAGCTTGGCAAAGCGGGGCTTTTCCTCGTCGCTGACGTCCCCGATCTGTACCATGGGGCCATAGCGGCCCATGCGGGCGATGACTTTTTTGCCGCTGGCGGGATCGAGGCCCAGCTCTCTTTCTCCTTTTATTCTCTCTGCATTTTCGATGGTATTCTCTACATCTTTTTTGAAGGGATTGTAGAAATCATCGATCATTTTATTCCAAAGGATCTTACCCTGGGCTACTTCATCGAACTCTTCTTCGATGCGGGCCGTAAAATGGTAGTCCATGATGTCGTCGAAATACTGTTTCAGGAAGTCGGTCACTACCAGACCCAGGTCGGTTGGGAACAGCTTTGACTTTTCGGCGCCGGTGTTCTCCTGTTCGACCAGCTTTTCCACCTTGTTGTCTTTTAGCTGGAAGATCCTGAAATCTCTTTTTATGCCTTCCTTATCCCTTTTTTCAACATAGCCTCTTTTAAGGATGGTGGAGATAGTAGGGGCATAGGTAGAGGGGCGTCCAATGCCCAGCTCTTCTAATTTTTTTACGAGGGATGCTTCTGTATAGCGGGGCTGTGGCCGGGTGAAGCGTTCGACGGCGCGCATTTCCTTTAGCGGTAGTTTCTGTTGTATAGCCAGCGGGGGGAGCATGCCTTCCTGTCCATCTTCTTCGGTGATATCCTCCTCGTCCCTGTCTTCCATATATACTTTCAGAAAGCCGTCGAATTTCAGCACTTCTCCGCTGGCCGTCAATTCTTCCCTTATGGACGACAAGGTCGTCCCGGCCGAAGGCCCATCATTAGACCCGGTAGAGATCAATATTTTTGCAATGGTCTTTTCCAGCTCGGCATCCGCCATTTGGCTGGCCATGGTCCTTTTCCAGATGAGCTCATACAGCCGGCGGCAGTCGGCGTCTTCCACGGTGAGGCTATCCATATAGGTGGGACGGATAGCTTCGTGCGCCTCCTGGGCGGATTCATTTTTATTCTTGTACTTACGGGGCTGTATGTATTTATCGCCGTATTGGCTGCCTATTTGTTTGGTGATGGCGTCCATCGCCGTTTCGCTGAGGTTGACGCTATCCGTACGCATATACGTGATCTTACCGCTCTCGTACAGTTTTTGCGCCAGTATCATGGTGCGGCTGACGGAATAACCCAGCTTACGGCTGGCTTCCTGCTGGAGAGTGGATGTGGTGAAAGGGGCGGCGGGTGTTTTTTTACCCGGCTTGACCTGGATGTCCGTAACGGTGTAATCGGCTCCCTTGCAGCCATTGAGGAAGGTCTCCGCATTCTCTGCTGAAGCTTGTTTCTTCCCTTCCGCCGTAAAGGTTACCTGTTTGCCGGCGAGGTCTTTGGCTGTAAAAAGGGCTTCTATCTTAAAGGAGCTGACGGGAACAAAGGCGTTGATCTCTCTTTCCCTTTCGGCGATGATGCGTACGGCGACGCTTTGCACACGGCCTGCGCTCAGGTTGTTCTTCATGCTCATTTTGCGCCAGAGCACCGGGCTCAGCTCAAAACCCACGATCCTGTCCAGGATACGGCGGGCCTGCTGGGCGTTGACCAGGTTCATATCCACTGTACGGGGACGGGTGACGGCCGACTGGATGGCCGGCTTGGTTATCTCGTGGAAAACGATGCGTTTGGTCGTCTCGGGGTCCAACCCCAGCACCTCGCAAAGGTGCCAGCTGATAGCTTCTCCTTCACGGTCCTCATCCGTTGCGAGCCATACTTCGCCGGACTTTTTGGCGATGCTTTTTAGCTCTTTTACGACCTTTTCCTTATCTTCCGGAACAATATAGCGGGGTTGATAATTATTCTTGATATCAATTCCCATATCATCTTTTTCCAGGTCGCGTATATGACCATAACAGCTTTTTACCTCAAAATCATCCCCCAGGATCTTCTCAATTGTCTTGGCCTTTGCCGGAGACTCCACAATCAATAAATTCTTAGCCATGTGTTCTATAAAGTGGTTTAAAATAGGATTACCCGCCTATGGGATCTACTATCGTCCGCTTGCAAGTTTACAGTATAACAGTCAAATTAAAAAATCAGCGCCAGGAAGAGGAATATATAAATTGTTTTTTATTAAACTATTTCAATTTGTATAACAGTATTTTATATAAAATGGTTGCCTAAGGTTATAAGTTTATGAAGACGAAAAGGAAAAAACTTTAAATTGGAGGGATAATGGACTGACCTTGGATAGATCATTTTCCATATTTCCCCTGGGAGATTCCGCTATGACCCTTGAACTAGGCCATCTTATTGACGAACAGGTTAATAGGCGGGTTTTGGCCCTCGAGACATGGCTGCGGGAGCGTCCTTTCCCCGGATTGAAGGATATCATCGTCGCTTATTCCTCTATTACTGTTTTTTATGATCCTGCGGAGATGAGCCAGACTGGCTGGCCCGATGGGGTCCATCGGCATATAAGGCAGCTGCTGGAAGAGGCGTGGGTGGCCACCGATAGGGAATATCCATCCTTTTTGCAGGAGGGAGAACCAATCCGGATGCCGGTGTGTTATGGAGGAGGGTTTGGTCCTGACCTTGAAGGACTAAGTATTGCGCTTAAAATATCCTCAAAGGACATAATTGAACTGCATTCCTCCTTTATATATAGGGTGTATATGATCGGCTTTTTACCCGGCTTTCCGTATCTCGGGAGGATAGATCCCCGGCTGGAGACAGGCAGGAAATCCAGGCCAGTGCCAGTGGTTGCGGGAGGGGTAGGGATCGCAGGCAACCAGACAGGGATCTACCCCGTAAACAGTCCCGGGGGCTGGCAGATCATCGGGCGTACCCCTGTGAAGCTGTTCGATCCGAAGAAGGAGCCCCCCGTGCGGCTGGAGGTAGGGGACCGGGTACAGTTCTATGCGGTAAGCAGGGAGGAGTTCGAGGCTTTGTACGGTAGTCAAGGGGGATACTGATGTCCTGAATAGTGTATCTTTTGAAATAATCGATCACCGGGTGCATATATGAAATTAGTAGCTTAGTCCCTTCTGCGAATTATCCTGTGTTTTGAATATGGGAACCGTCACGGGCGGTTCGTCCGAACCCTCTTACTAGTCGTAACAATTTACATTTAGACTCTAAACGTTTATCATGTCTTTGTCTATCATTAAGCCTGGCTTACTGGATACGTTACAGGATATGGGAAGAAATGGCTACGGCAGCTGGGGCATCAATCCCGGCGGTGTTATGGATCGTTATGCCGCGCACGTAGCTAATCTACTAGTGGGTAATTGCAAGGATGAGGCTGTTATGGAAGTACATTTCCCTGGTCCGCAGATACTGTTTGAGCAGAACACACTGATCGCTATTACGGGGGCGGATTTTTCCGCGACGGTGAATGATGAGGTGATCCCGCGGTGGCAGCCGGTGGTCGTGAGGAGGAATACGGTGCTGCAGTTCTCCTCCCTGGTGGAGGGCGCCCGTTGTTATATCGGCGTGCATGGCGGATATTGCTGTGACAAATGGCTGAACAGCTATAGTACGAATCTCAAGGCGAGTGTGGGAGGCTGGCATGGGCAGGCGTTGAAGAAGGGGGATGAGCTGCCTTTTAAGGAGAATACCATTTACTTTGCCGGATTATTAAAGGAAGACAGCAACTTTGAGGTGCTGCCCTGGCGGGTGAATACGGAAAAGGTATACCGGTGGCCGCATGAGGTAGGTTTTATCCCGGGGAATGAATGGGATCAGCTGTCCGCCGCATCGAAGGATTCCTTTACACAAAATAATTTTCTCATACATCCTTCTTCCGACAGGATGGGATATCAGCTTAGCGGCAGCTCTCTGACCATGGATCAGTCTGTGGAGCTGGTATCTTCTGCCGTCAGCTTTGGGACCGTGCAGTTGTTGCCGAATGGGCAGATGATCGTGCTCATGGCGGATCACCAGACCACGGGAGGGTATCCCAGGATAGCGCATGTTATATCTGCGCATCTGCCCAAACTGGCCCAGCTGCGGCCCTGCGATACCATCCAATTCAAGCGGATGGATATATCGGCGGCTGAAATACTCATAACGGCACAACAGAAGGAGTTACATATCCTGCAGCGGGCCTGTATGGATCATTTAAATGAGCTGGTATGCTGATCGACCTGAATTGTGACATGGGTGAGGGTATGGACACGGATGAGGCAATTTTTCCCTATATAAGTTCGGCGAATATTTCCTGCGGCTATCATGCCGGGGATGCGGATACCATGCGCAGGACCGTGGAGCTGGCCCTGCGTAACCATGTTGCTATCGGGGCGCATCCTTCCTATCCTGACAGGGCAAACTTTGGGCGTGTCGATATGCTGGGGAAGGGCATAGAGATCGAAGAGCTATGTGATCTTGTTGTCAATCAGCTCATCATTCTGCAGGCCATCTGCGATGAGTTTGGGACAGAGTTGCATCATGTGAAGCCGCATGGGGCTTTATACAATCGCGCCGCAAAGGACCTGGCCGTCAGTGCGAGGATCTGCCGGGCCATACGCGAGTTCGATCCTTCTCTTAAATTATACGGGCTCAGCGGCAGCATGATGCGGGATGCTGCTATCGCGCATGGACTGGCCTTTGTCAATGAGGTATTTGCCGACAGGACCTATCAGCCCGATGGGAGTCTTACTCCACGGACGTCACCGGACGCTCTTATCGAGGACCCGGCGCGGTGTATTGCGCAGGTGGAAAAGATGGTGAAGGAAGGAAGAGTAGCGGTTATGGGTGGGGGAGAGATCGATATTGTGGCGGAGACCATCTGTCTGCATGGGGATGGAAGTCACGCAGTGGAGTTTGCGAAGCTGATCTACACGCTTATGGCTTAATTATTCTCCAAAAAGCTATATTTGGTCCATCGCTAACTGATCTATTCCCTTTGACAACTCCTAAGGTCCGAATTACTTCTGTAATTTTCTCCATTATTATTTTTTAGTAGCGTTTTTTTGACCAGGGATGTGTTTGCCTAAAGCGAACCTGTTGCCCGGACAGACTCTTATTGACTTTTAAAAAGTTCAACCATGCAAAAAGCATTGATAGGGATACCATTGCTCTTTATGATCGGACAGGTTCATGCCCAGAGCTGGACACCGGCATCGCCCAATATTTATTTCAACGGTGGCAAAGCTAAGACAATGAACGCTGACCCGACGCTTAAAGTGATACTTGTTGCAAATGTTGGAGCTGATAATCCAAATAACGAGCCTGTGCACACTCTTCCACTTTCCACAGAGACATTAGAATTGACAATAGATTAGGCTAAAATAAAAGGCGATGAAAAAGTACTTATGGAGGCAAGGGCAAATGAGGTCAGAACCATGTTAATTACTCATGGTATTGATCGTTCCCGGATTCAGACAAAAGCGGGACAATCTTATAATGATCCAAGTGGACGAAGAGTCGACGGAGTATTTTACCGCTAGTGAATGTTGAGAGAAAGTATCCTTTTATAAGTGAAATCAGTATTTTCTTTTAATTTAGAGACATATGCTGACATGTATTAAATATTTATTAACTATATCTGTTATTACTTTGAATTTTCAATGGTTACTGGAGCATAAAGAATCAACTGCTCCTCGGAAATATTTCCAGGAAAAGAGTGACACCATTCATTGGTCGTCTGTCTATAGATTAACATATGATGACTTTCAAGGGATTCCGAAGCCTAAGAGTAATTCGGACAGTGATACCTTAGCTTTATGCGACTACACGATCAAATACAAAATTAAGATGGTAGGGCGCGATCTAAAAATTGAGGCGTTCGCGGTCTTTGAAAGAAATACCTCCTGGATAAGAGTAAAAATACCATTGGTCTTAAACCACGAACAAGGTCATTTTGATATTGCAGAGATCTATGCGTTGCGATTTGAAAAAATAGTAAATGATACCACCATAAAAGACCCTCATGATTTTTTGCGGTTCTTAAACGAGAGTTTTAAGAAAATAGTAGCTGAGTGTAATGAAGAGGAGGGTAAATATGATATTATATCCATGAATACATTAGGTCGGGAGCAATACTCTAAATGGATCAGCGAGCAACTGGACTCTCTTGCCAAGGGGCGGTAAGCCCCTTTTAGCATTTCCTTTGCAATTATTCCCGTTTTTTCCCGTTCTTTGCCTTGTTCCCACTTCAATTACGGCTATTGTGCCCGGCGGCGGTCAAACGTCCGCATGGGTGTGCATTTACCTGACCTACAACCAAACCATGTATGGCGACAAAGGGCAATGAACAGGTTAGCAATGGGGCTTATCGTAACCAGCGCCTGACCTATGACTCTTTCAGTGGCAACGAAGAAAACAAAAAACGGGAAAAGCATTTTCTCTGGTGGTGCGCGGGCGCCTACCAGGAGCTGTTGAAAGATTGCCCCTCGGAGCACAGCAAATATGCCGGTCTCGGCGGGGTGGTCCTGGCGACCTTCGTGCTGGCGTCTCTGTCCGCGGGTTATGCCATTTACAGCGTCTTCAACGACCCCATCTGGGCCGTACTTTTTGCCCTGATCTGGGGAGCGATCATCTTCAATTTCGATAGGTTCCTTGTTGCTACCATGCGTAAATATGGGGTTTCCCGGCGGAAGCAGGTATGGATGGCGACGCCTCGTATCGCGCTGGCCCTGCTTATCGGGGTCACTATCGCCCGGCCGCTGGAACTGAAGATATTCGAGAAAGAGATAGATGTGCAGGTGACGGAGAACAGGCATAAGAAAATATTGCTGAATGACAGCCTGTTGCAGGCGGAAAACAGGAATGTGCTTGCGGTGGCGCAGCAGGAACGGGACAGATTGACGGCCCGTAAGGTATCTCTGGAGGACACGCTTCACCGGCTGCAACACGCATATGTACAGGAGGCGGATGGTACGGGAGGGTCCTTCCGGAGGGGTATCGACAAGCTGACAAAAATGAAGCAGGAAGCGTATCAGGCGGCGTTGCTACAGTTGGGGCCCGAGCTGCATCAATTGGATGGCGCCATTCATTACCAGGATAGCATCATTGCAGGGGTCAATGCCACGAAAGATGTCAAGAACAAAGGGTATGAGGCGCAAGTGACGGCAGATGTGGGGTTCCTGGAAAAGAACAAGGCGTTATCCGACCTTTCGGGGAAAGAGGGGAGCGTATTCTGGGCCAACCTGCTTATCTCCCTGCTGATCATTTTGATCGAGACGGGACCTATCCTTTCCAAGCTGATTATGGGTACGGGTCCTTATGACCTGGCGCTGGCCAGGAAGGAGCTGCTGCAGATGGCCAGTGAGGAGGATCAGATGCTGAGAGAGATAGAACAGATAAGGGAGCGGCCGGAGCGGTCATCCACGGAGCAGGCGGTATGATCATTCCCGATCACCGTTCCCACCCCCTGGCTGATATGTTCCCGTCCGGGAACAACTTTTTCATATGGCATATTTAAATTGATCATATGGAAAACTTAGGAATTAGGTCTATCAAAATAAAAAGAGAAGGGGTCGTCGAAGTATATCAATTAAAGGAAAAAGATTATGGCGACCTGATTGTCTATGATATTTCCAAAAAAGGAAACTATCTGATGACGATGGCCAAGGATGGGAGCATCCTTTTCATGAACTTCGACGCTCCTGATCCTGAGCGGGAGGTCTTTAAACTTTCGTTCTTAAATCAGTTCGTAGAAGAGATAAAAGCCCTTTCATAGATGACTTCGCTGCCTATGTAGAAATTCATCCCTTTTTTGGGAGGGAAAATTTTCTACATGCCCGGGCAATGCCTGCTAGAGCATATCATACCGGCGTGCTTTCCGGAAGGTGCAGAAAGGAGGCGTTGAAGCAAGCGCGTTCAGATCACGAATGGTCTTTTCATTCGGGGGTGGGACGGATTGCAACAATTTGACCACTCCTGAACTTCTTTGTTGAGATTTCCCGGGGTTGTATATCGGTATTGAGCTTTCGGGCAAGAGGGCGGGCCAGGTGGCAAGTGATTTTTCTTTCATTCGTCTAATAGTTTTTTGGGGTCGTCAGTAGTGCAACTTCCGACTGTCTTTCAAATGATAATTTTCGATCGTGCTGTCAGGTCATTAGTACTCAAAAACAATACCACGGCCAGATACAGGCTGTTAAGAATCAGTGAAGAAGAGGTTATAACAATATGCTAACAATAAAAAGGCTGAAATTTCCCCGATGGGAAATCTTACCTCGAAAAAGAGGTTATTATCCCTTATATTGGAACTCTATTGAGGAAGACTATCATAATACGACTTGCTGCCGTGGTGGGCTGCTGGATGGTTTATCTCAGCTGTTTGGGCCAGGTCACGGACAGTACGCGAAAGGAACATCTTCCCGACAGCAGCCGGCGGGGGCATCATCACGAGACGGATAGTGTCCGGAGGGGAAGCCGATTGATGACTAATAATATCTTTCAGTTCTTTCGCAATGCCATCAGCCGGGGTGGGGGAGCCGATACGAATATAAAGCCCATTATCGCGGGTCGTTTGGATTCAACGACATTGGTTTCCACCCTCAACACCAGGAGTGAACGTCCTTTTATGCCCTACGAGGGCAAGATCATCCGGCATATCATTATAAAGGGATATGGATTCGAACAGACCTTTACGGACACCTCGAAGCGTTTGCAGTATTTTGGTACCAGGCTATTGAACCAGATGCACCGGAAGACCCGGTCCTGGGTGATCCGCAATTCTTTGTTTATTAAGGAAAATACAGCGCTCAATTCCTATAAGGTGGCGGATAACGAACGCCTGATACGTAGTCTGAACTATATCCAGGATGCCCGTATCCTGGTGAACACGCTTCCGGACAACGAAGATTCGGTGGACCTGGTGGTGGTCGTCAAGGACCTTTTCAGCATCGGGGGGGAGCTGAGCAGTTTTGGTTTGGGACCTACAAGCATAAGGGGGAATGTTAGCGAGGCCAACTTTCTGGGGATGGGGCAGAAGATCCAGGGAGGGGTCATCATCGAGCAGACGCGGTATCCAAGTTTTGGGTATCAGCTGTTGTACAACAAGATCAATGTCTACCGCTTTGTCGACGCCACAGCCTCCTATACCCAGATCAATCCTAATCTGAAGGATGCCACACCCAATGAACAGGCATGGTTCCTCCAGCTGTCGCGTCCATTGTATGCGCCCTACGCGCACCTGGCAGGGGGATTGAATTTTGGCACTTATAATAGCATTAACCGGTATTCACAACCTGATAGTCTTTTCTTTAAATACCGGTATTGGGTGCATGATATCTGGCTGGGCTGGAACCTCGGTAACAATAAATTCCTCTCCAATACTTCTGTCCTGGACCGCAAGTTCGTCAGCTTGCGTTATTTTAAGAACCATTTTACGGACAATCCATATCAGCTGGCGGGTAAATGGAACTTCCGATTCAACGACCGCGAGGCAGTGCTGTCCCAGTTCACCTTTTTCCGGCAGGAATTTTATAAGACAAACTATATATACGGTTTTGGGACCACCGAGGATATACCCGCGGGCTATAACGTGGCGCTGAGCACGGGTTATTACCATCAGATAGGGGCGCAGGATCTGAGAAGGTTCTATGCAGGGGTGGATGCCAATTACTATGTGGTGACCAAACGGGGTGGGTTTTTCCAATATTTTTTGCGTAGCGGAGGATTTATGAAACATGGCCAGGTACAGGATGCCAGCGCGCTCATCGGGGCCAGCTATTACAGTCCGCTGTTCCTCTTTTCCAATCTGAAGATACGTCAGTATGTCAATATGAGCTATACACGGCAATTCGCCCGATTGGGGACCGATCCGCTGACACTTAATAACGTATTTGGACTGCGTTATTTCAGCGGAGATTCCGTCTATGGCGGTCAACGAGCTACGCTGCATTCGGAAACCAGTTTCTTTATCAACTATAAATTCCTGGGTTTCAAATTTGCCCCCTTTGCTTTTGGGGATATTTCTCTACTGACCCCGGCCGATCAGCCCTACCTCAACAAGTCCTCGCTTTATCATGGCCTTGGGGCCGGGTTGAGGGCCCGTAATGAGAACCTGGTATTCAATACCATTGAATTTCGCATGGTATATTTCCCCCGCAGGACGGAGCAGAACCAATCCTTCAAGATCATGTTGAATACCGGGATCCAGTTCCGGTACAATAGCGTGTACGTAAAGGCGCCGGATGTCATATTCCTCAATACGGATGGATTGAACAGCATTTATTAAGACAGGCGTTGTGCCATGGCTGCCACCAGCTGGTGCGCCCAGAAGCTGTATTGGGAGGCTGCCGGGTGGAGACCGTCGGCTGTGAAGGACTGCCCTTCGGACCTGGAATGGGGAGTAATGTCGATGAAAGTCACCTGGTGCTTGTCAGTGATCTGCCGGGCCGTTGTATTGAACTGGTCTATCTGCCGGGCGATGGCTGCCCTGTCCCGTCCGGCTGCAAAAGGAGAGACGCCCCAGTCGGGTATGGAAAGTACAAAGACATGTTCCGGACGGTGGGCCGCAAAATGGATGGCCTGCTGGAGAAGAGCCTGGAACTGGGTGGCATATTCTTCAGGCGAGCGGCCTCTGTATTGATTATTCACTCCGATGAGCAAGGTTACAAAGTCATAGGAGGGAAGGAGACGGGCGCCGGCAATGGCATTATCCAGCTCGTCCGTTGTCCAGCCTGTGCGGGCGATGATCTCGGGCGCGGAGAAAGCATAGCCCTGTCTGCGGAGGATCTGGACGGTCTGGTAAGGATATCCTTCAAAAAGAGGGACTCCTTCACCGATGGTGTAGGAGTCCCCTAATGTCAGCATGTTATATATTTTATTGTTGTCCACCCTGCATGCCTCCCTGGATGCTTTCCATTTCGCCGCGCATATTTTTACGTTTGAACAGGCTCATGTCAAATTTACCAAAGCGCCAGTTGAATTGCAAACGGAAGAATTGCGGATCTCTGCGACGGTAGACCTCCTGTGTAAAGAAGGTGGAGGAAGTATATACATCGTTGACCCTTGTCCGGAAGATATCGTTGACACTGAGGGTCAGCGAAGCTGCCTTGTTCTTGAGGAATTCGTATTTCAGGGCCGCATCGACACCACCCGTAGGTCTGGAATAACCCTGAGCGCTACCGCTGACCGTCTGCCCGAAGCCTCTACCTCCGCCGCCGGAGCCGCTGCTGGCGCTACCTCCTGGAGGCAGCACCGTCTTGGAGGTGAAGTCGCCTGTCAACTGCAGCGTAAAGTTCTTTGGCAGCTTGAAGGTATTGTTGATCTTGCCGAACCAGCTATAGATCTGTCCCGCCGTAGGGATGGGGAACGCGCCAGTATCGATGGTATTGATCCTGGAAGTGAAGATATTGATATTGCTGGTGATATCCCACCATTTGGTGATGCTGTTGCGTCCGATGAGCTCCAGGCCACCCACAAAGCTGGATTTGGCGTTGATAAAGGTGCTGATGATGACCGTGGAGTCGGTGATAGGGTTCTTGTCCGTGAACTGGTAGCGGGTGATCAGGTCCGTGGTATACTTATAATAAACGGATGCCATGAAACTGCTGTTCCCTGCATAGGTCTTTGAGTAAGCCAGCTCGAAGGAGTTGGTGAATTGGGGTTGCAGGGCCGGATTGCCGCGGCTGAGGTTCAGCGAGTCGGAATAATCAGTAAAGGGGAACAGCTGGAAGAAGCTGGGCCTGTCGATGCGCCGGGTATAGTTCAGCGAAAGGTCCTGGTCCCCACCCAGTTTTTGGGTAAGGAAAACACTGGGGAAGAGGCTGATGGGAAAATGGTTACTGAAGTTGCCGATCGTATCCTTCACCAGATCGGACGGCTTTTCTTTTACGGCGTAGGTCTGTGTGCCTGTGTAGTCGGAACGCTCGCCGCGCAACCCCAGCTGATAGGTGAAGTCCTTGATGGCATTGCTGTAGGTGACATAGGCTGCGTATACCCGGTCGCGGTATTTATAGTGAGAGGACAGCAGGGGCTGGTTATGATATTTGGCGTCCTCGCCAAGGACATCGATGTTGTTCAGGCTGGTGATATTGCGTATTGCGATCCGGGCGCCTGTTTCGAACTTGGATTTTTCACTGATGGGTTTGACAAAGTCTGTCTGCGCCGTGATAAATTCGTTGTCCCCGTCGCCTGTCTGTCGCTGGTTGTACGTGGAGCTGAGAGGGCCATCCTTGACATTGTATATACTGGAGTTGACGAAATTGAGATTGTCGTTCGTGCCTTTGCCGTAATTGACATCGGCCGTGAGCTCTTCGCCTGCCTTGGGAAAGTTATGTTTATAGCTGAGCATGCCGCCGTGATTCCTGAAGTTGCCGGAGGAGTTGGACAGGCGTTGGGTATAGGAATATTTGGTGCCGGAAGGGAAGAGAGTGTCCACATACAGATCGTTGGTAGTAGTCGGCTCGAAATGGCCATGGACGATGTTGCCGGAAAAGGACAGTGTGTTACGGTTGTCCAGGAAATAATCCAAGCCAAAACGACCGAAAGCAAAATAGCCTTTGTTGACATTGTTGTCATACTGATGGAGGCTGTCGTAAGGCTGGTTGAAGAATGAATACCGGTCGGTTGTCCCTGTAGATATCGATTTGCGCTCGCCATAGTTGGCGTTGGCGAATACGTTGAACTTCCCTTGTTTGACATTGATGTCACCGCCCAGGTTGAAGCGTCCCCGCTGGTCGATGCCAGCACGGACGTTGCCGTTGTAGCCTGCCTTGCGGTTCTTTTTCAATACGATATTGAGGATGCCGGAAGTGCCGCCGCTGGCGTCGTATTTTGCTCCGGGGTTAGTGATGATCTCCACGCTTTGAATAGCATCTGCCGGGATCTGATCCAGGGTTAGTGTAGTGGGTCGTCCGTCTACGAAGATGGTCGGTGCGCTGTTGCGGAGGGTCACATTACCATCGATGTCCACCTGTACAGAGGGCACATTCTTCATGACGTCCACTGCTGTGCCGCCCTGGGCGGAGATATCTTTTTCAACGTTGTATATCTTCCGATCCACCCCCATTTGTATGAGGGGTTTGGAGGCCGTCACCGTGACTTGTTCCAGTGTTTGGGCGTCTCCGGAGAGCTTGATATTTCCCAGGTCCTTGTCTACGGCATTCAGGGCTTGTGACATGTCGCCGCGGCCCGCGCCACCACCTCCCATCTTCATATCGAAAGCCACTTTTTGTTCGTAGCTGGCATAGCCGATGGCTGTTACTTTCAGGCGGAAGTTGCCAAAGATAGGCAGGTTCTCCAGGCTGAAGTCTCCTTTACGGGTGGTGATCATACCGGAAACCACTGTATCGCGTCTTTTGCGGGTGACTGTGTCGAACTTGCTTTGGATGAGCTGGACGGATGCGCCGTCAAGGCCTTTGTCCGTCTTGGCGTCGACGATGCGGCCATAGAAGTGGCCGATGCTGGGGATCGGGCCGTTGCCCATGCCGCCTCCACGTTGTCCGCCACTCGCCCCCATTCCCGGCATTTGTGCCTGAGTAGAAGTTGCTGCTATCCATACTATAAACAATAACCAGATCTTTCTCATGAGCTCATTGAAATTTGTGCAAAAGTCTTAATAAAACAGGATGAAATGCAGTCATTCTGTACAAGCGGTCTCAAAACAACCATAGTAGGGCAAACTAGATAAACCCCTTTATACAGTAGAGTTTTCGTAGAATTTGTTGTCCGATAAATGTTAAAACATTGTTATGGTGTTTTCCGTCAATGCATCAGCAGGGTCAGCAGGATCTGAACCACGCCGATGAGGAAACCGAGCGCGGCGCCGATGACTTCAACGAACCGGAACTCTTTGGTGAGTATTTGATTAAGCATGGTTTCCAGTCTGTCGGAGGAGAAGTTGGCGATCTTGTCCACGACGATCTTTTCCAGGTCCAGATCGTTTTTCAGATGGGCTACATAGTTCTTCATGATGATGGGGAAGAGCTCCTGTAGTTCCGTCATAAAGACGGACTTCAGCTGATTGATCGTTTTATCGCCTATGAATAGGGCGATCATCGGCATGGTCTCTTTCAGTTTGTTCCGGAGGAAATTGTCGATGTGCTCTTCCACGAGGGGGAGCATTTTCTGGACATTGGCCGGGTTGGCGATGGTCTGTTCGATGTCCTGGTAGGAGAGGAGCTCCTGGCCAACGATGCGACCCAGGCTCTCGGCTATCTGCTGCTGGCGTTTGGGGAAGACGCCGTGGACCGTAAAGCCCAGGAATCTTTTGGGCTGGCGCGGATGGAAAAGCAGCTTTAAGGCCATCCAGATGGTGAGCCAATGGATAAAGGCTGAAATAAAGGGGATGGTATAAAGCCACCAAGTCATATATAGTGAGTTTTAAAATGGTCCTAATAAAAAAGCTCCTCGATGTGCGAGGAGCTTTGGGTGGCTAATGGGGCTCGAACCCACGACCCTCAGAACCACAATCTGATGCTCTAACCAACTGAGCTACAGCCACCGTTTTAGTGCGAACCTTCGGTTCGTTTTGTCCAATGTCTGTCCTTCGGACAACGACCCCCAGGTCGTTTTTGACAGAGCGCGAAGTTACAGGAATTTGAATTTCCTCCCAAAACAAACTTTTCCCGGTTGATGTTCAGGGTCTTCCGCTCATGGAATTTCTGGCAAAATGCTTGTTAATAATCGAAAGGGCCGACAACATACCATTGAGATAATCGTTACATTTGGATAGATATGAAAAAAGTGATCATGTATATGTTTAATAAAAGAAATTTACCCATTGTCTTACTGATTCTGGGAGCGGGAGTATTCGTTGCATTCAGGACATTAGGACTGGGACAGACCCCCCCTACCAAATATGAAAGGATATTGAAGAATGTGGGAGAGATGCTGGAGCAGATACACTACAGCCCCAAACAGCTGGACGATAAATTCTCCAAGGAAGTTTTCGGCAAATACCTGGCTGGAGTAGATGTAGAGAAGAATGTGCTGATGCAGCCCGATGTGGAGGCATTGCGCAAGAAGTTCGAAACCCGTATCGACGACGAGATACTGGGTAATGCGCCCATCCAGTTTGTACCTTCTGTCAGCGACATCTACAAGAAAAGGCTGGTGGAAACAGAGGCGCTGTACAAGGACATCCTTTCCAGGCCTTTTGATTTCAATGCGAATGATTCGGTGGACCAGAACTATGACAAGGTAGATTTCCCGAAGAGCGAGGTCGAGAGGAGAGATTCATGGTATAAGAGATTGAAATACTTGACTTTAGAAAGATACTCCGACCTGCTGGACCAGCAGGAGACGGGCAAGGGCAAGCCCGGATTTGTAGCCCGTTCCAATGAGGACCTGGAAAAAGAGGCCAGGGGCAAGGCCCTGAAAGTAATGGACAGGTTCTATGAGCGGCTGAAGGTAAAGGTCAATGACGACGACAGGTTCAATATGTATGTACAAACCATCGTACAGTGCATGGATCCTCATACCGACTATTTCCCTCCTGTGGAAAAGAGGTATTTCGATGAGCAGATGAGCGGTCACTTTTTTGGGATCGGCGCTTCTCTGCGGGAAGAGGATGGAAATATCAAGATCACGACCCTGGTAACGGGCAGTCCCGCATGGAAGTCCGGCCAGGTGCAGATAGGTGATATCATCACCAAGGTGGCGCAAGGCGCTCAGGAGCCCGTAGATCTTACTGGATTCCAGGTAGAGGATGCTGTGAAGCTGATCCGTGGTACAAAAGGAACGGAAGTCCGGCTGACGCTGAGGAAGACGGATGGGTCTACAAAAATAATCTCCCTTATCCGGGACGAGATCGTACAGGATGAGGCGACCTTTGCGCGCAGCGCCATTGTCAATTCTTCCAAGGGGAAGATCGGGTATATCTATCTGCCGGAGTTCTATGCCGACTTTGACAATCCCAAGGGCAACCGCTGTTCCGTGGATGTAGCCAGGGAGGTGATGAAGCTGAAGGAACAGAAGGTCGATGGTATCGTGCTTGACCTGCGGTTTAACGGTGGCGGCTCATTATATGATGTCGTGCAGATGGCAGGACTATTCATAGATCAGGGTCCTATCGTACAGGTGAAGGACAGGGATGGCAAGCCGCAGATACTGCCTGACCATGATAAGACGGTGCTGTATGACGGGCCTTTTGCCGTCATGGTAAATGAGCTGAGCGCCAGCGCTTCTGAAATATTCGCTGCTGCCATACAGGATTATCACAGAGGGGTGATCATTGGCAGCACTTCCACCTATGGTAAGGGTACTGTACAACGGAACCTTGGGCTGGATAAGACAATGGGCTTTATGGATGCCAATAGCGAGCTGGGCACATTGAAGGTGACCCTGCAGAAGTTCTATAGGATCAGCGGCGGGTCGACCCAGCTGCGCGGAGTAGCTTCCGACATCGTGCTGCCCGATCTGTATGAGTATTCCAAGATTCGCGAGAAGGACAATCCCGATGCATTGCCCTGGGACGAGATACAGAAGGCTGATTATAATACCTGGAAATATGCCTATGATCTGAATGTGATCGGAGCTATGAGCAGGGAGCGGCTGAAGAACAATTCCGCCTTCAACCTGATCCGTCAGGATGCTGAATGGCTTAGCAAGGAGAATGATAAGGTATTCCCGCTGAACCTGCAGAAGTACAGGGATGAGCAGAAGCAGATCAAGTCGACTATCAAGCAGATCGAGACGCTGAGCAAGCTTTCGGGCAGCAGTGAGCTGAACGTTTCGGCCCTGCCGCAGGATTTGCATAAATATGATGGGGATAAGGATAAAGCCGACAGGTTCCAGGTATGGCTGAAGGACAAACGCAGTGATATTTACCTTGGGGAGGCGGTCAATGTGCTGGATGATATGATAGCGCAGAAAAACTTAGTCTACAATAAATAACTAAAAAGGCCGGTGTTAACCGGCCTTTTTTTATAGATATCTTTCTTTGATAATCCGCATGTGGTGGGCGACGTGCCCGGACATGATAAAGCCAATTGTAAATGCGTTAAGGGGGCGTCCATTGGCCTGGCCATGGAAGCCTAACTGATGGTCTGAGAAAGATTCAAAGAGCAATATATTTGACTTTCGCAATAAGCGCCATTCCTCTTGCAGCTCCATCCAGCTACGTTCTGTGGCGCCGGCATTGGCAGCCCAGGTATTCTCGTCAAAGCCGGGGAGAGGGGTAGTATCCAGCCGCGAAAAGGCCGTGGCGCGGTAGCTGAATACCCTTTCGGCGTCGATGATATGCTGAAGCACTTCCCGGATGGTCCATTTGCCTTCGGCATAAGCATAATCTATTTTTTTACGGGGTATTCTTTTTAGGAATTTCCGGAACTGACGGGTGTTTTTTTCCAGGGCTTTATGGATGTCGTCTTCTTTTATCAGGTCGATATAAGGCTGGTAGAATTCTGCCGGAATGATCTCTGAGCGCGGGAGCATAAATATATTTTAATTAAATATAAAAAAAACCGGGCATTTGCCCGGCTTCTCTTAGTCCTTTTTATTACTAAGTGTTGATTTTTGGAACTTGTCGTTTCGATGTGCATCCGTAGTAGAGAGTGTGGCTGCCATTTTGATGGCCTCGTAAGCATTGATGATACCTCCGGATTTGGAAATATCGGTAAGGTCGACCCATTCATTGTCGCTGCCGGGTTTCTTTACTTTGCCCGGGGGCGGAACGGCCGAATGTTCGATGCAATATTTTACCTGTTGAGCAGTGAGACTGGGATAATATTCCAGGATAAAGGCTGCCAGACCTGTAACGACGGGTGCCGCCATGCTGGTGCCTTGCAGGTTGCCATAGTTCTTTCCTCCGGGCAAGGTGGAATAGATACGGGTGCCGGGGGCGAATACATCCACTTCCTGCTTGCCGTAATTGGAGAAAGAGGCTGTATAGCTTGAAAAGCCGGGCTCAGCCAGGGGGTCGCTGCTGGCGCCTACCGTGATCCAGTTGGAGGCTGTATAATTCGAATGCAGCCCATTCGGGTTAGGGAAATTGTCGGCAGTGTCCACGTCGGCATTGTCGTTACCGGCAGCATGCACTAGCAACACTCCTTTACTTTCCGCGTATTTGACGGCGGAGTCCACCCATTTCTTTTCCGGAGAGAGATTCTTTCCAAAGCTCATATTGATGACACGGGCGCCATTGTCTACGGCGTAACGGATAGCCAGGGCAATGTCCTTGTCATGCTCGTCTCCATTGGGTACGGCGCGGATCATCATGATGCGTACGTTGTCGGCTACGCCATCCATGCCCTTGCCATTGCCTCTTTCCGCGCCGATGATGCCGGATACATGGGTGCCGTGCATGGGGTCGCCTGCCATTACATCATTATTGCCATAATAGCGGTCGTTGATATCATCCTCATTGTCCTTGACTATGTCATGGCGATAGTCTTTTGGGGGAGTGTTCCTGGCGGAGATCTTTTTTTCTTCCTGGTCTACCTGCTCGGTGAATTCATTGAGGAAGGCCTTATTGGTCATGTCCATGATCTTATTGGCCTTGAAAGGATAGAGGAAAACAGACTTGGCGCTCCTGGCTTCGGGGTTGGGCGCCTGGAAGGAATCCAGCTCATTGCCGGTGTATTCCATCCTGCCCATTGCTTTTTGGAGAATGCTGTCGCTTTTGATACAGGCATTGAGGACCTTGTGCAGCATTCCCAGATCGATGATGGCATCGGGGCCTTCGTCGCCCATTACCGTTTTGCGGGCTTTGACCCACATATGATAATTATCCTTGTCGTCCTGGTTCCATTTGCTGGAATCCAGCTGTTTCAGATCGAACTGTTCTTTGAAATGATAATATACACGGGCTTCCTCTTGTGCATCGTCCTTTACATTACGGCCGTCCTTGCCTCCAATGAAGTTCCAACCATGGATATCGTCTACATAGCCGTTGTGATCGTCGTCGATGCCGTTACCGGGGATCTCTTTGGGATTGGTCCAGAGGATGTTCTTGAGGTCTTCGTGGAGCGTATCTACTCCTGAGTCGATGACAGCAACCAGGACTGTCTTGCTCTTTAATTTTTTTTGGCGGGTGAATTCATAGGCTTTGTCCATACTGATGCCGTAGTATCCATCCTTATCTTTGTCCAGCAGGTGCCAGCCTTTTGGCAGCTCTGTGTGTACGGAATTTCCTTGTGCAAACATCGTCAGCGGAAAGGCTCCCCAAAGGAGTACACTCATCCACCCCTTAGAACTTAACTTCATGTGTGTAGCGTGTATTTTAGTGGTGTAACTTTAACTATATGTAAAATAATAAAACAAAGGCCATCTCACGCTGCAAATTACATGGATGGCCTTATAAAGTTGTTAAAGTTGTCCTTTTTAAAGGGTTCTTCTAATTATTTTTCCCGGCTAAGCTTCAATTCTATCCGTCTATTGATAGCCCTTCCGGCGGGGGTACTGTTGTCGGCGATGGGGTCTTTCTGCCCAAAACCCATAGAGATGAGACGGCTTGCGGCTATACCTTTTTTGATCAGGTAGTTCTTGACGGCAAGCGCCCGTTTCCGGGACAGCAGAAGGTTGGTCTGGGCCCGGCCGGAGCTGTCGGTATAGCCTTCGATGGTCAGATGCCATTCCGGATGATCTTTCATCATTGACACCAGCGTATCCAGGGTCAGGAGGGAGCTATCGGTGAACTTATCGTTGGATGAATGGAATATAACATTATGAGCGATGTCATTGATCTTTTCTATTGTCTCCTGGTTTATCTCCTTTTTTATCTCCGGTGGGCCATCCTGTTGTTTACCCTGACTGATCTTCAATTCCACGCGCCTGTTGATAGTCCTGCCGGCAGGGGTGCTGTTGTCGGCAACGGGGTGTTCCTGCCCAAGGCCCGTGGCCGCGAGGCGGCTTTCGGCTATATCTTTTTTGATCAGGTAGTTCTTGACAGCGATGGCCCGTTTCTGGGACAGCTCGAGATTCTTTTCGGCCCTGCCCGAGTTATCCGTATAGCCTTCGATGGTTAGATACCATTCCGGATGATCTTTCATCAGCGTTGCCAGCGCGTCCAGGGCCACATAAGAGCTATCCATAAGCTGATCGCTGGATGAGTTGAACATAATATTATGAGCGATGTAATTGATCGTATCTGTCGTCTCTTTTTTGATCTCCGGACAGCCGTGATTCTCTACGGTGCCGGGTGTATCAGGACATTTGTCTTCTTCGTCGTTGACACCATCGCCGTCCCTGTCGGGGATGGGGCAGCCGTTATAGCGTGCCAGACCGGGCTGGTGGGGACATTTATCCTCTTCATCGTTGACCCCGTCGCCGTCCGAGTCCGGAATGGGACAGCCGTTGTAGCGCGCCAGACCGGGCTGATTCTTACAAGAGTCATGTTCGTCGTCTATGCCATCATGATCCGTATCGGGTACGGGGCAGCCATGCCATTTGGCCGTGCCCGGCTTGAGGGGGCAGGCGTCCTGGTCGTCCGGGATGCCGTCCATATCCGTGTCCTTCTTTTTGAGAGGAACGGGAACGCCGGTAGAAGAAAGCCAGATACCCAGGGATGCTCCCATCAACTGATGATGGAAGGTACCAGGATAGGTGGCATGGTAGATATTGCTGAATCCCCTGCTGAAGTAGGCGCTGAGCATGATATTGCCCAGCTCGAAGCCCGCCCGGCCATTGATCCCGATATCCACTGTTTTGAAGGTATTGGCGCCTTTGCCTACTGCCACCGGATCGGTTTCATTGGTATATTGGGTTGCCGTGTCATTTTTCCAGGCAAGGGTCTCGTTGGTGGTCTTGCCGCTGTAAAAAAAGCTTATCTGGGGGCCTGCGCTGAGGAAAAAACTGTTCTTACGATTGCTGGAAAGATAGAATTTATAAGTAATGTTCAGGGGAACATCGATGTAGTTGGTGTGCAGATTTTGCCGGGTGTAAACGGTGTCCGTGAGATGGCTGGTGGCCGAATCGTTGTCCCTGGTATACTTTCTCCCTTTGGCGGAGTAGGCGATAGCCGGCTGGAAGAAGAACCCTTTATTTCCCAATGGAACTTCCACAATAACGCCCAGCTGAAAGCCGGAAAGGGAGGACTGGAATGGCTTTGTCGTGCTATCCCAATTAGGCAAGCTATTCTTTTCCAGTATGTTAGCGGAATGTATCCCACCGATGACCCCCAATCTTATCTGAGCCAGGGTCTGCTGGCGGCAGGTAAGGGCGAACGCCAGCGCCGCCAAAAAGATAACTTTTCTATATGCAGTAAGGGCTTTGGTACCGGAGTGGATCATAGTTTATGGGTGATCTGAAGGATAACGCTTCAGAATGCCAAATTATTATCGATCCACACCGGGTCCAGCCTTTTAAATGTCAAACTTTATCCCTTGTGCCAGTGGCAGTTGGGTAGAATAGTTGATCGTATTGGTCTGACGACGCATATAGGCTTTCCAGGCGTCGCTGCCGCTCTCCCTGCCTCCCCCCGTCTCTTTTTCCCCGCCAAAGGCTCCACCTATCTCTGCGCCGGAAGTGCCTATATTGACATTGGCTATGCCGCAATCGCTGCCGGCTGCGGAGAGGAACTGTTCCGCCTCGCGAAGGTTGAGGGTCATAATGGAAGAGGAGAGGCCCTGGGGCACGCCGTTCTGGATAGCGATGGCTTCGTCCACAGTCTTATATTTCAGCAGGTAGAGGATGGGGGCGAATGTCTCGTGCTGTACGATCTTATAATGAGGCTCTGCCTCGGCAATACAGGGCCGGACATAACATCCGCTGTCGAAGCCATTGAGGACGGCGCCTTCCACGAGGAATTTACCGCCTTCTTTTTTGCAGGCTTCGATGGCATGCAGATAGTGTTGTACGGCATCCTTATCGATGAGCGGGCCTACATGATTCTTTTCATCCAGGGGGTTGCCAATGCGCAGCTGTTTATAGACCGTGGCCAGCTTTTCCCTCACCTTGTCGTAGATACTTTCGTGAACGATCAGGCGACGGGTGGTGGTGCACCGTTGACCTGCTGTGCCTACGGCGCCAAAGACAGCGCCAGGTATGGCGATGTCCAGATCGGCCGACTGCGAGATGATGATAGCATTATTCCCGCCCAGTTCCAGGAGGGATCTGCCCAGGCGGGCTGCGACAATGGCTCCTACGGCCTTGCCCATACGAGTGCTGCCCGTGGCCGAGATAAGGGCGACCCGTTCGTCGGCGGCCAGCCATTCGCCTGTGTCCCTTGCGCCCATGATGAGGTTGCAAACGCCTTCGGGTACATTGTTCCGGGCAAAAACCTCTGCTACGATGTGCTGACAAGCCACGGCGCATAGGGGGGTCTTCTCGGAAGGCTTCCATATAGATACGTCCCCGCAAACCCAGGCCAGCATACTATTCCAGCTCCATACTGCCACGGGGAAGTTAAAAGCCGATATGATGCCTACCAGGCCCAGGGGATGCCATTGCTCATACATGCGGTGGGAGGGTCTTTCGCTGTGCATCGTCAGGCCATGCAGCTGACGCGAGAGACCTACCGCAAAATCGCAGATATCGATCATCTCCTGCACTTCACCATACCCCTCCTGAAGGCTCTTGCCCATCTCGTAAGATACCAGCTTGCCGAGAGGTGCTTTATAGTGCCGGAGGGCTTCACCTATCTGGCGGACCACTTCACCCCTGCGGGGCGCAGGCCATGTACGCCATTGCCGGAAGGCGGCTTCCGCCGTGTGGATGACGGTGTTATAGCTTTCCTTATCGGTGGTAGTGATAGTACCTATTTGTTTGCCATCCACGGGTGAAAAAGACGTCAGGGAGGGCGTTTTGGTATGTATCCATTTTGCGCCTGTGGAGGTGCCTATGTTATCTGCACTTATCTTTAGATCTTTGAGGAATTCCATAAAATAAATTGCGTGCTTTTAATGAAAATAGCACGCAATTTAGGGAAAACTAACCACTAACCAGTGACCCTCAACCTTAACTTAAAATCTACTATGAAAAAACTGGTCCTAATTGCCGGCTTCTACCAAGGCCGGCATTTATTAATACGTAAGATTAGAGGCTGGGGTTGCCGCCTCCGAAAGTGGGAATATGTGCGGGAATTGGTCAAGTATCCCTAATTGAGCTTGTTTTCCATGGCGGCAAAGAAACTTTCGCTATAGCTCACACCGATGGGGATCTCCTTATCGCCGATCTTGATCTTGCTTTTGCTGATGTGCTCGATCTTGCTGATAGGGACGATATAGGAGCGGTGAGCCCGTATGAACTCCCGGGCGGGAAGTTTCAGCGCAATGGTCTTAAGGGTCATCAAGGTGAGGATAGATCTGCCCGGCAGATAGATCTTTATATAGTCGTCCAGGCCTTCTATGTAAAGTATCTCCTTGAGATTGACCTTTACCATTTGGTAATCTGATTTAACAAAGATATATCCCTCCTGTAATTCCTGGCTGGTGAGATAGTCGACATACTCTTTTGATTTGTAAACTGCTTTTAAGAACCTGTCGTATTCGATGGGCTTGAGAAGGTAGTCGATGGCGTCTACATTGAAGCCTTCCACGGCATATTCGCTGAAGGCGGTAGTAAACACGACGGCTGTATTTTTCTTGTTGATGATGCGTGAAAATTCTATCCCGTTGATATCGGGCATCTGGATATCGAGGAAGAGGATATCCACCGGAGAGGTCTCCATAAGCTTCTGTGCTTCGAAGGGGTCGGTGAAGGCGCCCTTCAGATCGAGGAAATAGATCTTGGCGATGTATTTTTTCAATACTTCCAGCGCCAGTGGTTCGTCGTCGATGGCTATACAAGTAAGCATTACACTTGAATATTTAAATGAACGGAAAATTCGACAGGGCCGTCATCGATGGTGAGTTTGTACTTGTCTTCATACAACAGATCCAGCCTGCGTTTCGTATTATGGATACCAATACCGGTGTTGTCGGCCATTTTAAGCGTGGTATTGATATGCTTATGATTCGTTACACTAAAGTACATCGAATCTTTATCTATTTCCAATAATATGGAGATCGGGGATCGTTCCCGGGTGCTGACACCGTATTTGAAAGCGTTCTCCACGAAGGGGAGCAGGAGCAGCGGGGCTATCTGTCTTCCCAGGGGATCGCCTTTTACGGTGAAGTCGATGCTCGACTTGTCGGTGAGACGCATCTTCTGCAGCTCGATATAATGTGTGGTGAACTGTATCTCTTTTTCCAGGGGCACTACATCGTTGCGGGCTTCCGTCAGGACATAGCGCATGATGCTGGATAGCTTCATGACTGCCGGAGCTGTCTGGTCGGATTGGGAGGAGGCCAGGGCGTAGATATTGTTCAGGGTATTGAAAAGGAAATGAGGGTTGATCTGCGCTTTTAGGAAAGAGAGTTCGGCATGCAGCTTCTCATTGGCAATCTCCTTTGTGCGCTGTTCGGAGCGTAGCCACTCGTTGATGACCTTTATACCTGTGCTGAAAACGAGTATCAGCAGGAACACGGCGATGTTGCCCGGCGACAGCAGGGGCTGTTGAAAGTTCCTGGGTCTTCCGGGAGGGCGGGGCGGAAGCGGCTGCAGGCTGCCAAAAAGGGAATGATAGATGCGGGGGAAGCATCCGTAGAAGATAAGCAGGGATAGGATAACGAGCACGTAGATAAGGAATTTCTTTTTGTCCAGCCATTGGGGGATGAACAGAAAGGTATTGAGATAATAGAAGGCTATCAGCAGGATATTGTTCAAAATAAAGAAGGCGGAGAAATATCTTTCGGTGAAGAAAGAGAAATCCCTCGGTCGCGGATAGAATACGAACGGGATCATCAGGAAGCAGAGCCAGGCTGCTATATGAATGACCAGCTGAACGATCCTTTTTTTCAAAATAGACGAAGTCATTACCTGCAAATGGAGGAAAAATACATCATATCTCCATCATAAAAATGCCTGGCCGGTGAATACATTATATTCACCGGCGAAAGCAAAAATGCGGCGTAAGCCGCATTTTATTAAAAGTTTAAAGCCAACTTGCCAAAGAGGCGCAAACCGTTGAAGCCCATTTGAACACTGTCCCAGGGACCGCCCGATTCATTGTCGCCGAACCAGCCTTTGGCCAGGGGATTTACCCCCAGATCAGGATGGACATTGAACAGGTTGTCGGCTCCGATGAAGCCTGTGAGGTGTTTGCAGAGTTTATAAGAGAGATAGACATCGGTGACCACCTTCCCTCCATAGTTGAATACTTCGGGCACAAATTTGCTGCCATCCGCATCCGTGGGCACTACGGGACTGATACCCGTCTGGTTCGGGTTGACAGCAGATGTATCGCCATAGCCCATGAGTACCACCTTCCCAAAATAGGTGAGATGCGTACCCACTCCGAACTTATCCAGGGTATAATCCAGGCTGAGCGCTAGTTTTTGGCTTGGCGCCGAGGCTTTCAAAAAAGCTATTTCCCTGTCGCTGTAGAATGTCCTGCGGTTGAGCTCCGTCCCATTCAATGCAGCGGGAACATGGATCTCATCGATGGACATTTTCTGTATATTGCCTGCCAGCAGGGCATGGAAGCCATTCTTCCCCCAGTGCTTGTTATAGTCCGCGATGATGTCCACGCCAAGATTGGTCGTGTTGACCGCGTTGGCAAAGAACTGCACGGTGGATACTTCCGACGGGAACTGGGAAGTGAAGGAGGCAGGCAGGGTGGCATCGTCCTTGCTGAAGAGGCCCGAGAGTACGATCCTGTTCTTCATCTTTACCCAGTATCCGTCGATCGTGAAGGTCAGCTCCCTGGAAGCTTTCCAGGTGAAGCCGGCGCTGGCGTTGACCGAGGTCTCCTGTTTGAGTTTGGGGATGCCGGCTGCCCTGGCGAGAGGATCGTTGTTGTCGGAGATGCGGGACTGCACCAGCTTGTTACCGGCGAAGGAGGTCAGTGTATTGCTGAAATTGATCTGCTGTAAAGAGGGGGCCCGATAGCCGGTGCTGATGGAACCTCTTATATTCAGGTTGTCCATAAGCTTATACCGGGTGGCCAGTTTCACCGTGGCGACGGAGCCGAAATCGGAGTAATGTTCGAAGCGGACCGCGCCGTCCAGCAGCCAGGCGTCGGTGACATTCAGCTCGGCATCGGCGTAAAGCCCCAGGTTGGTGCGATGGGCCGTCCTGACGTCGTCGGGGGCGAAACCGGGGAAGCCCTGTGAACCGGAGGCCGGAGCGCGCAGCGAGTCGTCATTGCCATCGCCCACCAGGTTGGGATAAATACGCTGAGTCGAATCGTAGGCGCCCCAGGAGCCGTATTCTCCCTGGTAGATAGAGTAGCGTTCGTACCGGAATTCGGCGCCCAGGCCCAGGTTAAGCCCTTTGGCGACGGAGCTGATAGATTTGCTGAGATCCAGGTTGAGCGTGTTCTGCAGGAAATTGAAACCACCGTCGTCGAAATGGTTGGGCGTGGTCTGGCCGATCCGGGAAGCATTGAATGTCTTGTCGCCGAAGAAGTGGAAATCGTTGCGGCCCAGGGTATTGCTCAGGTCCCAGTTCCATCGGCTGCCCGTCGTACCTCTTATCCCAAGGGCAATAGATTCATCCTGTATATGCGTTTGTATATGGGGGTTAAAATATGTCTCACCGTCATTTGTCTTCCGCATGATGCTGGGTACGTAAAGGAGATTGGCATTGTTGTCGATGGGAAACCTGTCGGGCTTGGCGCTCCAGTTGCGGGAGTAAGCATAGGCATCGGATGCCTTGTAATTGTATCCTCCGAAAGAATAGAAGGTGGTGTTGGCGCTGACGGGCAACTCCATATTGTACATGATCCCTCCGGAGGTCAGCGACGCGTCGCCCATAGCCCGCCGTCCGCTGTTGATATAGGGAAGACCGTCCTTTTTATTTTGCCAGTTGGTAGTATCCGCCTGGCGATAGGTCTTTCCCTGGGTGAGGAAGTCGGCGCCGATGTTGATGAATCCGCCTTTTTTTCCAAGGGCGATGCCATCGTCCAGGGATAGCGTAAAGGTGTTCCCATCGATGGCGCTGCCGGAATAGTATTGATTGCCCGCGTTGAATTTCCGGGCGTTGAATTTATTGTCATAGTAGCCGCTCCAGCCCGCATTGACCGAGAGGTGGCCAGGATCCTTTTTAAGGATGATGTTGATGACGCCGGCGATAGCATCCGAGCCATATTGGGCGGAAGCGCCGTCACGAAGTATCTCTATCCTGTCGACGGATGCTTCGGGAAAGGCATTCAGGTCTACTCCGGAAGCCCCTCTGCCACGGGTGCCGAACAGGGCGACAAAGGCCGTCTGGTGTCTTCTTTTACCGTTGATGAGCACCAGGGTCTGGTCGGGTCCCAGGCCGCGCAGGGTACCAAGATCGATGTGGTCCGCGCCGTCCGCGCCGCTCTGTTTATTATAGTTGAAGGAAGGAGCTGCAACGTTGAGCACCGATGTGAGGTCCATCTTGGCCGTAGGGAGGTCCACCTGGTTGATCTTGATGATATCCACCGGCACGGGTGTTTCGGTCTTGGCCCTGCCTGCGCCGCGGCTGCCTACAAAGACGATCTCCTTCAGCTCGGATGAGATGGGTTCCATGGCGATGGTGATATTCGTCTCATTGGAGTTGACCCCTACTGTTTGTTTAACATAACCGATGCTGGTGATCTCCAGGATATCGCCAGGCCGGGCCGAAAGGGTAAAACCGCCATTGTTGCCTGTGTAAGTCCCTCCTTTTGAATTCTTTAGCTTTATAGATGCGCCCTCGATCGGAGCCCCGCTTTTGGCATCGACCACCTTCCCCGTAAGGGTAATTTGGGCATGCGCATAGATATATGCAATTAGCAGTATGCTTAGCAGAATCGGTTTTCTCATACAATTTTATTTGGTTGCTTCAATTTAATAATAAATTATTAAAATGAGCCTTTCAACTGTAACTAGTTGAGTGAAATTGCTCAAACAATATGTATATGCGCCACCGGGCGGTCTCTTTGATCGGTATCAGTACTGTTCCTGTTCGCTGGGGAAGTCGCGGGATTTGACGTCGTGGATGTATTGCTGGATGGCCGTCGTGGTTTGTTCATGCAGGTCGAGATAGCGGCGGAGGAAGCGGGGCTTGAATTCGGTGTTGATACCCAGCAGGTCGTGCATGACCAGCACCTGTCCGTCGCAGTACTTCCCTGCTCCGATGCCGATGGTAGGGATATGGAGGCTCTCGGAGACCTCTTTTGCCAGCTGGGCGGGTATCTTCTCCAGGACCAGTCCGAAACAGCCTGCTTCTTCCAGGATACGGGCGTCTTTTTTTAATTTCTCTGCCTCGGCCTCTTCTTTGGCGCGGACGGTATAGGTCCCGAACTTATAGATGGACTGCGGGGTCAGACCCAGGTGACCCATGACCGGAACGCCGGCCGCCAGTATCCTTTTTACGGATTCGAGGATCTCTTCCCCTCCTTCCATTTTGACCGCATGGGCGCCCGTCTCCTTCATGATACGGATAGCGGAGGCCAGGGCCTCTTTGGAGTTGGACTGATAGGAGCCAAAAGGGAGGTCTACGACGACAAAGCTCCGGTTGACGGCACGCAGTACCGAGGAGGCATGGTAGATCATCTGGTCCAGGGTGATGGGAAGCGTCGTTTCATGACCCGCCATGACATTGGAGGCGGAATCGCCTACCAGGATGACGTCGATGCCTGCTGCGTCGAAGATCTTGGCAAAGGAATAATCGTAGGCCGTGATCATGGATATCTTCTCCCCGGTGAGCTTCATTTTCTGCAGCGTGTGGGTCGTAACTTTTTTGACGTCTACGTGTACTGACATGGGGAAAGATTTTATGATAGTCCCAGGCAACGGACCTGTGGTCCGTTTCGGCCTGGCAAGTTAGGGATTTTAATCAGGAACACCCTTTTTTTTCAGGTCGTCGTACAGGTGCTGGATGAGGCCATCCGCCAACCCGATCTTTGGGACATAGATCTCCAGTGCATTGGCCCAGCGCATGACATTGATATAGATCAGCAGCGCGGGTACGATGACGTCGGCTCTGTCCTCCCGTAACTTGTAGAGTCGCATACGGTCCGGTAGCGAAAAGTTCGAGAATTCCTTATAATAATCCTTTAGCAGATCGATATGCAGTGATTTACCTTCTTTGCGTTTGGACAGGGAAAAGATCTTGTTGATATTTCCGCCGGAGCCGATGGCTACGATGTTGTTAGGATAATCCTTTGTCTCTTTTTTTATAAAATCCTTCATGTTCTCCCACTGGCCCTCCGTGACCTGTCCTTTTAACAGGCGGATGGTACCGATGTTGAAACTGGCGGAGAAGACCAGCTTATTGCCGGCGAAGAAGGTGAGCTCCGTGCTGCCACCGCCTACGTCGATGTAGAGGTAGGCGTGGTCCTTGTCCATATTCTCCGCAATGTGATTTTCGTAGATGAGGGACGCTTCGCTGCCACCGCTGATGACCTCGATGGGTATGCCTGTTTCGTCTTTGACCCTGTCGATGATTTCCCGGGCATTGATGGCATCCCGCATGGCCGAGGTAGCGGCTGCTTTGATATGACGGACTCCATAGGCATCAAGGAGGTGTTTATAGGCCTTGATGGTATGAAGGATCATGTTCACCCGTTCGGGGGATATCTCTTTTTTCTCGAACACGTCGAAACCAAGGCGGAGGGGGACGCGAACCAGGTTGATCTTATTGAATTCAGCCTTGCCGTTGTTGATAATTACATCTGAGATAAGCAGCCTTGCCGCGTTGCTCCCGATATCAATAGCTGCTAGTCGCATGGGTCATTCGTGGTTTTTTGAGATGGTTGTTCAACTGGCGGAAGCAATGCCATCCCGGGTGATGGTGGGGGGCAGGGGGATAGCTTCTTCCCCATGATGGGCTTTGTGATATAGATAATTATAGATCTCTATCTGCGACCTCACTTTTAGCTCCGGGTGATCTTTTTTGTATTTATTCATCAGTTCATTGTCCAGCCATCGGGCCTTTACGTTATCTGTTAACTGGATGTCCAGTATCTTATTCAGCTCGTGCTGGATGCTGGGGTCCAGAATGGGGCAGGTGGCTTCCACTCTGTGATCCAGGTTGCGCACCATCCAGTCGGCCGAAGATATATAAACTTTCTCTTTCCCGTTGTTGCCGAAGATGAATATTCGGGCGTGTTCGAGATATTCGTCGATGATGCTGACCGCCTTGACCGGGATGGGGAACTTGCTGTTCTCGGTGAACATGCAGAATATGCCTCTGACGATGAGCTTTATTTCCACGCCGGCACGAGCTGCTTCATAAAGCTTGTCGATAAGCTCTTCGTCCGAGAGGGAGTTCATCTTCATCGTCATGGTGGCCGGCTTTTTCTCCTTTGCCAGCTTGATCTCCCGATTGATCATCCGTATCAGCTCGCGGCGCAGGCTGGTCGGGCATGGGATCAGGGTCTTGCAGGCCTTGAGGGGGGTTGTGCCTTCCTTCCATTTTTCCAGGTAATTGAAGATCCTGTTGACATCCGCCATTATATGCCTGTCGGAAGTCAGAAGGCAGTGATCGCCGTAGACTTTTGCCGTCTTTTCATTCAGATTGCCTGTGCTGACAAATCCGTAGTGAATGGTAAAGTTGTTGATACGCTTCTTTATAAGACAGATCTTGGCGTGTATCTTCATATTGGGGATACCGAATAGCACTTTGACCCCTTCATCCTCCAGCCTTTCTTTCCATTCCAGGTTAGCTTCTTCGTCAAAGCGGGCGCGTAATTCCAGCACGACCGTGACATGTTTACCATTCCGTACGGCATTGACCAGGGCATTGATGATCTTGGAATTGGCTGCCAGCCTGTAACAGGTGATCTTGATAGTGGTGACATTGGGGTCTATGGCGGCCTCCCTCAGCATGTCGATCACCGGGTTGAAGGAGTGATAGGGGAAGTGTAGCATGACGTCCTGGTCCAGCACGACATCCGTCACTCTAGGTGTTTTTACCAGCAGCGGATGGGTAAATGGTTTTTTCCGCTGGCCTTTTTTGGGGAACACGTCCGGGAAGTCCATGAAGTGACGGAAATTATGGATACGGCCACCCGGCATCAGGTTGTCCTTGCGGGCGAGGTTTAATCTTTTGATCAGATAATCCAGCAATCCATGATCCATTTCCTTATCGTATACAAAACGTACCGGCTTGCCGTGGCGGCGATTTTTCAATCCTTTTTCGATCTTTTGGATCAGCGTGGTAGAGACGTCGTTGTCGATGTCTATTTCGGCGTCGCGGGTGACCTTGAATATCCAGGAGTCGTACGTGTCGTATCCGAAATAGGAGAAGATGTTCCGGAGATTGTAGCGGATGATGTCCTCCAGTAATATAATATGATGTTCGTCCAGGGCGGGGGAGGGGAGCTGTACGAAACGTCCCAGCACCCGGCTGGGGATCTCTATCAGCGCATATTTATGCCGCATGCTGCCGTCCTGCCGGGAGAGCACTACGCCTAAATAAATGGATTTGTCCCGCAGATAAGGGAATTGCGGGATGCTTTCGACCATCAGGGGGATGATATTGGAGCGTATCTCCTCTTCAAAATAATTTTGGATGAATTGCTGCTGGGTATGGTCCAGCTCTTTTTCGGTGACCAAAAAAATCTTTTCCTTTTCCAGCTCTTTACGGATGTCGCTCCAGATCGTGTCGAACTCCTCGTTCTGTTCGAGCACCATGGATTGTATGTCGTTCAATATTTTGTCAGGGGATGCTTCCAGGTGCATATTGATCTTCGCCCGCCGGCCGCTGTATTCGATCATCCTTTTCAGGGTTGCCACCCTGACCCGGAAGAATTCGTCCATATTGTTGGAGAAGATGCCCAGAAAGCGTATCCTTTCCCGGAGAGGAGCGGAAGGATCCGCGGCCTCTTGTAGAACCCTGCCATTGAATGAAAGCCAAGAAATGTCCCTTGCTATTGTTTTTCTTTTCATTAAATCTGCCATTAAACCCATTTTGCGCAAAGTAGATAAAGCAAAAGGGAACGGTAAATTAATTAATTATTAAATACTATCCGTCAACGGTCATCGTCCATTGGTCAAAGATCGTTGGATATGGCTGAGTGACTCAGTAGCTTAGAGAAAAATTAATCTTATGCACATCTTCAAGTTCTGGATAGTAGCCGGCACTGCCCTGGCGTTGTGCGGCGTCGCGATGGGGCAATCGCCCGATGCGGCCTGGCCTTTTTATGGCTGCAATGCGGGGGGCGAGCGTTATGCCGGACTACGGCAGATCAACGACGGCAATGTCGGTCGTCTGAAACCGGTGTGGGTCTATCGCACCGGTGAGCTAAAGACATATGAAGGGACAGGGGTTTCGGAGAAAGCTGCTTTTGAAACTACGCCCATCATGATCGGGGGAGTATTGTATTTCAGTACGCCCAGCGACAGGGTAATAGCCATTGGAGCAGCCGACGGGAAGGAAAAATGGGTATTCGATCCCCATGTGGATCTGCACCGGGATTATTCGGAAGTGAGCTCGAGGGGTGTTGCGTCCTGGCCTGCCGGGGAGTCGCCGAAGAGAATATTTATCGGCACCATCGATGGCCGGCTGATCGCGCTGGATGCAGCGACCGGGCAGCCCGTCCCAGGTTTTGGGAACGGGGGGACGGTGGACCTGAAGGAAGGGCTTGGGGGTGATATAGCGGAGACATCCCCGCCAGCCATTATCGGCGACCTGGTGATCGTTGGCGCTTCCCTGGGAGACAATCAGCGGATAGATTATCCGCCCGGATTGGTTAGGGCGTATTCCGTCCGGGACGGACGGCTGCAATGGAGCTGGGATCCTATTGCAGTACATGATCCCCGGGACAGCGCTGCCGCAACATGGGTTGGCCCGTATGCTTTTCGGACCGGAGGGGCCAATGCCTGGTCTGTCCTTTCCACCGACGCTGCCCGCGGACTTGTTTTCGTTCCCGCCACCAGTCCCAGCCCTGATTATTTTGGCGGTGAAAGGAAGGGGGCGAACTTGTATGCCAACTCTATTGTCGCCTTGCATGCCGCCACCGGCAAGATGGCCTGGTATTTCCAGGTGGTGCATCATGACCTATGGGACTTTGACATCGCGGCGCAACCGATGCTGATCGACGTAACGAAGGATGGACGAAAGGTGGCGGCTGTGGCAGTGGGGACGAAGATGGGGCATATATTTATTCTCGACAGGGAGACAGGAAAGCCATTATTCCCGGTGGAGGAGCGGCCTGTGCCCGCATCTACTATAGAAGGGGAAGAGGCATCGCCTACGCAGCCATTTCCGGTGCTGCCGGCTCCTCTGGGAATACAGGGGTTCAGTGTAGCCGATGCCTGGGGACCAACGCCGGCGGATAAGGCCGAAGCTGTCCGGCGGGTGGAGGGTTTGTTGAATAAGGGGCCGTTCACGCCGCCCAGCTCCCAGGGCAGTATTATGGCGCCGGGCAATGTGGGAGGGATCCATTGGGGAGGGATGTGCTATGATCCGGTGCATGAGTGGTTGATAACCAATATTAATCAGTTGCCAGCCGTGATCAGAATGCTGCCCAGGGAGAAGGTGGGACAGATGGAAAGAGAGAATGAAGAAATATTGAGGGCCGAGACGGGAAGGCAATTGGGGACCCCTTATGTGATGAAGCGGGACTATCTTTTAAAGACCAATGCGGACGGTTATCTTATGCAGAGCAGGCCACCCTGGGGGACTTTGCTGGCAATTGACCTTCACACCGGACATCGTGTATGGGAAGTGCCTTTGGGATATATGATGGACCTTCAGAAATATCCTGAAGCCAGGAATTGGGGCTCTATTAACTTTGGTGGCGCTATCGTTACAGGAGGCAATCTTATCTTTGTGGCGGCCAGTATGGATAGTCATTTGAGGGCTTTTGACAGGAGAAATGGGACATTATTGTGGGAGTACCAGCTGCCTGCAGGGGGGCAAGCGACTCCAATGAGCTATTCCATTGGCGGTAAGCAGTATATCGTAATTGCCGCCGGGGGACATGGAAAACTGAAGACTCCATTGGGGGATTTCCTGATGGCGTTCGCATTGGAATAACCAGGACGGCCCCCCGGTCCGTTTGGGAGTAATCCACAGGTGTGAACAACTCGTTGAAAAAAAAGCATTTTCTTTTTGAGAATTGGGAGGGTTTAAGTACCTTTGCCGTCCTAAAAATTGTGTCATGGCAAGAGTTTGTCAAATTACGGGTAAGGTTCCTATCGGCGGGAACAGTGTATCGCACTCAAATATAAAGACTAAGCGCAGGTTCTTACCCAACTTGCAAACCAAGCGCTTTTTCCTGGCCGAAGAAGACAAGTGGATCACCCTGAAGGTATCTTCGGAAGGTCTGCGCACCATCAACAAGAATGGTCTGTATACGATTGTAAAGCAATTGAGAGCTAACGGCGAAAAGATTTAAATTATTCTAAACTGTCCAAACTATGGCAAAGAAAGGCAGCAGGGTTCAGGTAATCCTCGAATGTACCGAGCATAAGAACAGCGGTAAGCCTGGTACCAGCCGGTATATCACTACCAAGAACAAGAAGAACACTCCTGAGCGTCTGGAGCTGAAGAAGTTCAACCCGATTTTAAAGAAAGTAACTGTTCATAAAGAAATTAAATAACCATGGCAAAGCAAGCAAAAACCGCGATCAAAACGAAGGATGCCAAGGCTGCTGCCGAGGCCAAGAACTGGACAAAAGTGATCCGCGCTGTGCGCAGTTCTAAGACAGGGGCTTATACCTTCAAGGAAGCCATTGTGCACAAGGACAAGATCAAGGAATTCCTGGCTCAAAAGTAATTGTTCGGGTTAAGTAAGATTTATAAAAGCTGTCTCTGATCAGGGGCAGCTTTTTACGTTATTTTCCACCTACGGATCATTGGTACATTTAATGTTTAATCAGATTATATGGGATTTTTAGATAAGCTTTTCGGCAAGAAGGAAAAAGAAAGTCTGGACCAGGGGCTGCAAAAGACCAAGGAAGGGTTCCTGTCGCGGCTGTCCAAGGCTATCGCTGGCAAGAGCACGGTGGATGAGGAAGTGCTGGACCATCTGGAGGATGCCCTGGTGAGTGCGGATGTAGGCGTCGATACCACCGTGCAGATCATCAAACAGATAGAGAAGCGGGTGGCTAAGGACAAGTATCTGAACACGTCCGAGCTGAATAGGATATTGCAGGAAGAGATCGAGACATTGCTGGTGGATGCGCCGGAGCAGTCCTATCGGGATTTTACCGTGCCTGCCGGACATAAGCCGCATGTGATCCTCGTGGTGGGGGTGAATGGAGTAGGGAAGACGACGACCATTGGCAAACTGGCGTATAATTTCAAGAAGGCCGGCAAGTCCGTGTTATTGGGCGCTGCCGATACCTTCCGGGCAGCGGCGGTGGATCAGCTGACCATCTGGAGCCAGCGGGTGGGAGTGCCCATCGTAAAGCAGGGTATGGGATCCGATCCCGGTGCGGTGGCTTTCGATTCGGTGCAGAGCGGAGTGGCCCGCGACGTGGATGTGGTCATCATCGATACGGCCGGCCGGCTGCATAATAAAGCGCATTTAATGGAGGAGCTTAGTAAAATAAGTCGTGTGATCAAGAAGATCATGCCGGATGCACCGCATGAGGTGCTACTGGTACTGGATGGTTCAACGGGGCAGAATGCGCTTGAGCAGGCCCGTCAGTTCACGGCCGCCACGGATGTCACGGCGCTGGCTATTACAAAGCTGGATGGTACCGCCAAGGGAGGCGTGGTGCTGGCAATTGCCAATCAGTTCAAAATACCGGTGAAATTTATTGGAGTGGGAGAGAAGATGGAGGATCTGCTGGTTTTTGACAAGCACGAATTCGTAGACAGCTTATTCTCATTAGAAAAGCCCGCCTAAACGAGCCGGAGGCTCGTTGTCCGATGGACAGACTGGCGGGCTTTTCAGAGCTATTTAGAAAGTATATTTAACACCCAGCCCGCCCCAGACGTCGACATAAGTGTGACTTGCCAGTTCCAGGTAAGGATTTATATCCAGGCTCAGCGCAATAGGGGCGCCATTGATCTTATATTCCAGACCTAATATGCCGTCGATGCCCAGGGAAAGTCCGCCGTCGCGGTAGTAGTAATCACCGTGATACCATCCGCCGTTGTACCAGCCGATGTGGGCGCCGGGGCCTACATACCATTTCAGACCGGGAGCGCTGCTGGTGACGTCTCCATGTAATTCATAAAAACCAGTGAAACGGAAACCGTGGTCCCAGAAGTTGGCCAGACCTTCCAGGGCCGCATTATCTTGAATAAAGTGTTTGATAGTGATAGATCCGGGCCAGAATTTGACCCCGACTGCTGTCTGATAGTCGCTGCCCATGGATTGGGCCGATGTTCTTCCGATAGTGATAAATGCCAGTACTGAAAATAAAATCAAGGCTTTTCTCATAATTGTTCAATTTGAGCAAAGTTATGGAAAAACTGTGCCAAGTTTGGCTGTAAGAGCTAATACGCTGAAACCCAATAGGCTGGCCAGAAGGGAAGCGGCCAGGATGGCGATCTTGGAGAACTGAATGATGCCAGGGGCGTCGAAGGCAAGGTTGGTGATAAAAATGGACATGGTAAAGCCGATGCCCGCCAGGATACCCATGCCGAGAAGATGGGACCAGCGGATATCTTCGGGCAGGCGGCAAAGGCCGGTACGGATGGCCAGCCAGCAGCAGAGCAGGATACCCAGCGGCTTGCCCAGCACCAGTCCCGAGAGGATACCCAGGCTATTGGCAGTGCCCAGGCTGGCAGACCAGCCCGAGGAAAGAAGGATACCCGTATTGGCCAGGGCAAATAAGGGTAGAATGAGGAAAGCTACCGGTTTGTGAAGGACATGTTGGATAGTCTCCGACGGATTGATGGCGGGGGCTTTCCGGAAGGGTATGGCAAAGGCCAGCAGTACGCCGCTGAGCGTAGCGTGGATGCCTGAACGCAGCATGCAATACCACATGACAATGCCGGGAATAATATAAAACATAACCTTGTTGACCTTGAACCTGTTCAGGAGCAGGAGTAGGAGGAATATGCCCAGGGCGAATGCCAGCCAGGTGAAGGAGAGGGTCTTTGTATAAAAGATGGCGATAACGATGATGGCGCCCAGATCGTCGATAATGGCCAGGGCAGTGAGGAAGATCTTTACGGAAGTGGGGACCTTATTCCCCAGGAGGGAAAGCACTCCCAACGCAAAGGCGATATCGGTGGCCATGGGGATGCCGATGCCGCTCTGGGTAGGGCTGCCATGATTGAAAAGGAAATGGATGCCTGCCGGGACCAGCATACCGCCTATGGCCGCTATGATGGGAAGAAGGGCTTTTTTAAAGTCGGCCAGCTCCCCGATATAGAGTTCCCGCTCTATCTCCAGTCCTACCAGGAGAAAAAATATGGCCATGAGGCCGTCATTGACCCAGTGTTCGACGCCATGCCAGAAATGGAGCCAGCCTTCGCCTGCGCCTGAATTTGTCAGAAGGATGGATAGGATCGTACAGCCGACCAGGATGAGGCCGCCAGCTTTTTCGCTGTCGAAAAATTCCCTGAATAGTTTGGTGAGCGCGGGAGTAGTCATATATTCTAAAGATAGCCCAATAGTTGGTACCTTTGCGAACTTACAGGAACCCCTGGAAGGGGTTCGACCAGAACTGTAGGTTCCGACCGAGAAGGAGCGTGTCGAAGCAGCTCCGACGAAGGTCTCAGACATAAAGATATGAAGTCAAAAACATTAAAACGGGACAAGGTAAATATCATCACCTTAGGATGTAGCAAGAACATGGTAGACAGCGAGGTATTGAGCGGGCAGCTGCGTGCCAACGACATCGATGTGGTGCATGAGAGCGGCAAAGAAGATCACAATATCGTCGTGGTAAATACCTGTGGGTTTATCGACAAGGCCAAGGAGGAGTCTGTCAATACTATCCTGGAACAGGTGGCTTTAAAAAAGTCGGGTAACCTGGACAAGGTATATGTCACCGGGTGTCTTAGCCACCGGTATCGGGAAGACCTTGAAAAGGAGATCCCCGAGGTGGATGCCTGGTTTGGCACTATGGAGCTGCCCCTGATGTTAAAGCAGTTCGAAGCCGATTATAAGGCCGAGCTGCTGGGGGAAAGACTACTGGCGACGCCGAAACATTATGCATATCTAAAGATATCGGAAGGGTGCAACCGGACCTGTGCCTTTTGCGCCATCCCGCTGATGCGGGGCGGACATGTGAGCCGGCCCATCGAGGAGCTGGTAAAGGAGGCCGAGGGGCTGGTCCGGAAAGGAGTCAGGGAAGTGATGCTGATCGCGCAGGAGCTGACCTATTATGGGCTGGATATCTACAAACAGCGGATGCTGCCCGAGCTGCTGCATAGACTGGCAGATGTGAAAGGCCTGGAGTGGATACGTCTCCATTATGCCTATCCTTCCAAATTCCCCCTGGAGATACTGGATGTAATGCGGGAAAGGGACAATATCTGTAATTATCTGGACATGCCGTTGCAGCATGCCAGCGACAACATGCTAAAAGCCATGCGTCGTCAGATCACCCGTGGAGAAATGACCGATCTTATTCACGCCATTCGGGACAGAGTCCCCGGCATTTGCCTTCGCACAACATTGATCGCGGGATTCCCCGGCGAGACGGAGCGGGATGTGGAAGAGCTTAAAGAGTTCTTACAGGAGCATCGCTTTGACAGGGTAGGGATCTTCACCTATTCGCACGAAGAAGGGACTTCCGCGCACGACCTGGCCGATGATGTGCCTGCCGCAGAGAAGCAACGCAGGGCGGAAGAAGTCATGGAAGTACAGCAGGAAATATCGTATGAGAAGAACCAGGAGAAGGTAGGGCAGGTGTTCAAGACCATCATCGATAAGAAGGAGGCGGGCAGATGGTTGGGGCGTACGGAATTCGACTCGGTAGAAGTAGATAATGAAGTGATCATACATAGTAAGGAGAAGCTTCCTGTCGGAGAGTTCGTGCAGGTGAAGATCACAAAGGCCTACGATTATGACCTGGAAGGGGAAGTAGTTAAAAGTTAAAAAAACTTTATCAATATGTCATTCAAAGATGCCAGCGTACAGGAAATTGACCAGGTGATGCAGGAAGCCTGGAAGGCTTTTCAACAATACCGGAAGACGACATTAAAACAACGAGCGGATCTGATGCGGACCATCGGGACGGAGATGGAGGCTATCGGAGATGAGCTGATACGGGTAGTGATGGAAGAGACGCATCTCCCCGAAGCCCGGGTAAAAAATGAAAGAGCAAGAACCATTTTTCAGCTGACCAGTTATGCAGCCGCCTGTGAGGCGGGACATTGGCTGGAGGCGCGGATCGATACCGCCGTACCCGACAAAGGCGATCCCGATATTCGCAAGATGCAGGTGCCGTTAGGCCCCGTCGTGGTATTTGGAGCCAGCAATTTTCCTTTCGCCTATTCGACGGCGGGAGGAGATACGGCTTCTGCCCTGGCGGCAGGATGTCCCGTGGTGGTGAAGGCGCATCCCGCGCATGCACGGACCTCTGAGCTGGTGGCAAAGGCTATCTTCAGGGCCGTTGAAAAATGCGGGCTGCCAAAGGGAGTATTTGGTCATGTGCATGGGGCCAGCTTCGAGACCGGCAAAGCCCTGGTTACGCATCCCCATACCCGTGCCGTTGGGTTTACGGGTAGTTATGGTGGAGGGAAAGCATTATTTGACTGGGCCAATCAGCGCAAGACACCCATACCTGTATTTGCAGAGATGGGGAGCATCAATCCCATCTTCCTTTTACCTGATAAGTTAAAACAATCCGCCAAAGAGGTGGCCGGGCTTTATGCAGGCTCTATTACTTTGGGTACGGGGCAATTCTGTACCAATCCCGGATTGATCATCGGCATCGACAATGAGGACCTTCAGACCTTCATCCATGAATTAGGCGATGCCATCAAAAAGATCGCGCCTGGCACGATGTTGCATCCCGGCATTGCAAAGGCCTATGGAGAAAAGAGAAAGGCTGCGCTGGAGCAAAAAGAGGTGGAGACCGTGGCTGTGTCGGAGGTTCCTGCGAAAGACCAGCAGGGTGTGCCCACTATTGCAACGGCCACGGCCCTGGCTTTCTTTAATAATCCTCTGCTGCACCAGGAGGTGTTCGGGCCTTATTCCTTGATCATTCGCTGCGCCGATAAGGCAGAGCTGCTGACGGTGGCTGAGCATCTGGAAGGACAGCTTACGAGCACGCTGATGGCCACTGAAAAAGATATGAAGGATCATGCCGGATTGGTGGACCATGTGCAGGACATCTGCGGAAGATTTATCCTTAATGGTGTGCCTACGGGGGTACGGGTGGCGCTTTCCATGCAGCATGGAGGCCCTTTCCCCGCTACTACGGACAGTCGATTCACTTCGGTAGGTGCCGATGGCATCAAACGCTGGGTGCGTCCTCTCAGTTTCCAGAACTGGGCAGATAATCTTTTGCCGGACGCTTTAAAGAACAGCAATCCCCTGAGCATTTGGAGGATGGTGAATGACAAGCTCACCGACAATGCCATCGCATAACCAGATCTAACATGAAGAAAACATTTTTCTGTATCGACGCACACACCTGTGGGAATCCCGTGCGATTGGTAGCAGGCGGAGGACCTGTTTTGGAAGGAAAGAACATGAGCGAGAAGCGGCAGCATTTTTTAAAGGAATACGACTGGATCCGAAAGGGGCTGATGTTCGAGCCGAGAGGACATGATATGATGAGTGGCAGCATTCTCTATCCGCCGCATGATCCGCAGAACGATGTGGCAGTACTTTTCATAGAGACCAGCGGCTGTCTGCCTATGTGCGGGCATGGCACTATCGGCACCATTACCATAGCCCTGGAAGAGGGGCTGATCCAGCCAAAGAAACCCGGGTTCGTCCGGATGGAGGCGCCGGCGGGACTGGTATTGATCGAATACCGGCAGGAGGGGAAGAAGGTAAAGTCCGTGAAGCTGACAAATGTCCCTGCCTACCTTGCGGCGGAGAATGTCGAAGTAGAATGTCCCGACCTGGGCAAGCTGCGGGTGGATGTTTCCTATGGGGGTAATTTTTATGCCATTGTAGACCTACAGGAAAATTTCAAAGGACTTGAACATTATTCTGCTGATCAATTGATTAGCTGGAGTCGGGTGATGCGCAAACGTATCAACGAAACCAATCGGTTCGTACATCCCGAGAACCCCACGATCCACAGCTGTACGCATATTTTGTGGACGGGCAAAACCATCGATGCCGGTGCTACCGCCCGGAATGCCGTGTTCTATGGGGATAAGGCCATCGACAGGAGTCCCTGCGGGACCGGAACTTCCGCGCGGATGGCCCAGTGGTTTGCCAAAGGCAAACTAAAGGAGGGGGATGTCTTTGTACATGAGAGCATCATCGGCAGCAGCTTTACGGGCAGGGTAGAGAAGGCGACGAGTGTTGCGGGTAAGCCAGCCATTGTTCCCAGCATCGAGGGATGGGCGAAGGTCTATGGGTATAACACCATTACCATTGATCCCGACGATGACCCGTATGCATATGGATTTCAGGTATTGTAAACAAACCTGTCACTTGTCTGTTGTGGTGTGCGGTAACCAGGAATTCGCCTGATATCCCTATTTTTAGCTTATGGATTGGAATCCGCATCATTTACCATACCGGCAGACAGGCTATTTTTCAAAGATCATTACCGACTATCTGGACAGGGCCAGCGCACTGACGTCCTTTTATGAACACCCGGTGACCCCGGAAGGGGTCCGGGCTTCACTGGAGGCGCGCAAGAAGACGCGTGTAGACCGAAAGACCCTGGTCGAGGCGTTGAAAGAGCAATACCAGGCCGTGGAGGCCGCAACGCAGGTTACGGCCAATATCGACAGGCTGCTGGATGAAAATACTTTCACCGTATGTACGGCGCATCAGCCGGCCATCTTTACAGGGCCTCTTTATTTTATTTATAAGATCGTACATGCTATTAAGCTGGCGGATAAATTAAACAAGGATATCCCCGACAAACACTTCGTGCCCGTCTTTTTTATGGGCAGCGAGGACGCCGATCTCGAAGAGTTGGGTAATATCCATCTCAATGGAGAGAAGCTGGAGTGGATAACCAAACAAACGGGAGCTGTCGGTCGCATGAACACAAAGGGACTCGAAAGGATCATCGACAGGGTGGAAGGAGAGCTGTCTGTACAACCCCATGGCCGCCCGCTGATGGAGAAGGTAAAGGAGTGCTATCTCAAGAGTCCCGATATACAAACGGCGACGTTGCGTCTGCTGCACTGGCTGTTTGGCGAATATGGGCTGGTGGTGCTGATCCCTGACAGCGTCCGTCTCAAGCGGCTGATGATACCCGTTTTTGAGGATGATCTTTTTCAGCAGACGCCCTGTCGCATTGTGGAAGAGACTATTGGACGCATACCCGATCCATACAAGGTACAGGCCAATCCTCGCCCTATCAACCTCTTCTATTTGAAAGGGGATCTCCGGGGAAGGATCGAGAAGATAGGGGATGTCTATAAGGTGCACGAATCCACGCTGGAGTTTACACCGGAGGCCATACGGGAGGAACTGCATAATTACCCCGACAGATTTAGCCCCAATGTTATTTTGAGGGGACTTTTCCAGGAGACCATACTACCAAATATCGCATTTATTGGTGGAGGTGGGGAGACCGCGTACTGGATGGAGCTGAAGGATCTCTTTCATCATTATGGAAGACCTTTTCCCATGCTGATCCTCCGAAACTCGTTCCTGCTGGTGGAGAAACTATGGGCTGAGCGGACGTTTCATGCAGGTCTTGCGGTGGAGGACCTGTTCCGTCCGGAAGATGCGTTGCTGAATGAGCTGGTCAGGCGGGAGTCGCAACAGCAGCTGAGCATGGAGAAGGAGCTGGAGGCAGCAGAGCGGTACTATGGCGCCCTGAAGGAAAGGGCGCGCCCCGTCGACCCAACGCTGGTGCAGCATGTGGAAGCCTTGCAGGCAAAGGCTTTGCGGCCTTTGAAGGAAATGGAGAAAAAACTGTTGAAGGCGGAGAAGAGAAAGTTTGCCGACCAGCAACGGCATATCCATGCCTTACGCTCCGCTTTATTCCCATTGAATGGGTTGCAGGAAAGGATCGATAACTTCATGCCCTGGTATGCTGAAAAAGGGCCGGCTTTTATAAAAGACATCTATACTTACTCCCTGACATTGGAACAGGAATTCGTCGTGCTGATGGAAGGTCACAGGTAAGTCACTGTTTGCAGATCCAGTTGCGGATCGAATGTATACAGGCGGGGAACCCCGGTTGGCAGGTCCACCGTGGATATCTTATCCTCGCCGATGTGCTCCAGGTGCATCATGAGGGCGCGCAGGCTGTTGCCATGGGCAACGATCAGGATATTTTCTCCTTTTTTAAGATAGGGCTCGATCTCCCGGACATAGTAAGGGATCACGCGATGGGCGGTATCTTCCAGGCTTTCCCCTCCGGGTGGGCGTACATTATAACTTCTCCTCCAAATGGCGACTTGCTCATCGCCGTACTTTTTTGCAGTCTCCGCCTTATTGAGACCTTGCAATTGCCCATAATTACGTTCGTCGAGGGCTTTGTCACGGGTCACCGGCAGCTGGGGTTGATGGGTTTCTTCTAAAATTATGTCCAGTGTTTCGATGGCCCGTCGCAGTATAGAAGTAAAGCATCGTGAAAAGCGGATATGGGCCAGCTTTTTTCCGGCTGAGCGGGCTTCTTCGCGGCCGAGAGGAGTCAGGTCTACGTCTACCTCCCCGGTGAAACGGTTCTCGAGATTCCAGGCTGACTGGCCATGACGGACGATGGTTAAGAGCGGCATAGCTATAAAGATAAAGTAATCACAATTTGCTAACGATAGTTTTTTATATTCACCATACATACCATTAAATCAAAACAAGTGTCACAGGAGAAAGCCATAAAGAAGACCAGGAGTATCCGGACGCGTATAGCCAAGACCTGGAAAGTATTAGGGCCCGGGATGATCACCGGAGCCAGCGATGACGATCCGTCAGGCATTGCCACCTACTCACAGGCAGGGGCCGGCTTTGGGTTGAGCACTTTATGGACGGCATTGATCACCTTCCCGCTGATGGCATCCATACAGGAGATGTGCGCCCGGATAGGGGTTGTAACCTGTAAGGGTTTGAGCGGTGTATTGCGGGAGCATTATTCGCGGAAACTGGGAATTGCGATGATGGTATTCAGCTTTCCAGCCATTGTAATGAACATCGGGGCTGATATCGAGGGGATGGGGGCTGTGGCGCATATGCTATTGCCGGCCGTGCCGGTATTTGCCTTCGAGCTCATATTTACGGCGATGATCCTTTTTGGTGTGATCCAATGGTCTTATCAAAAGCTGGCGGGTGTCCTGAAGTGGCTTTGCCTGGTGCTGCTGCTGTACCTGCTGATCCCTTTCTTAGTGCATGTGGAATGGGGGCAGGTATGGCGGCATACCGTGATGCCTGCCATACATATGGATAAGGATTTTTTCGAGATACTGGTGGCTATCCTGGGGACAACCATTTCTCCTTATCTGTTCTTCTGGCAGGCTACGATGGAGGCGGAGGACGTCGCTACCGCGCAGCGTCGGAGGAGGCTCGTTATCGACCGGCGATTTATGGAAAAGATCGAAGCGGATGTTTATTCCGGCATGCTGTTCAGCAATGTAGTCATGTTCTTTATCATTCTGACGACAGGGGTAGTGTTGTATAATGCGGGGGTGCGTAAGATCGATACCGTGGAACAGGCGGCTCTTGCCCTGAAGCCGCTGGCCGGCAATCTGGCCTATGCGCTGTTTGCGATGGGGGTCATTGGGACGGGTTTTTTAGCCATTCCTGTATTGGGGGGCTCGTTATCCTATATCGTTGCGGAGACCTTCAACTGGCGTCAGGGGCTGGATAAGAAGTTCAATGAGGCGCCGGCTTTTTATGTGACGATGACCTTAGCATTATTGGCCGGACTTTGCCTGGATTTTTTGAATATCAGCCCTATACAGGCCCTGTTGTATACGGCGATCTTATATGGGCTGACAGCGCCCGTGATGATCGTACTGGTGATGCATATCTGCAACAATCCAAAGATAATGGGAGCGCAGGTGAACAAACGGGGCTCAAATATACTGGGCGCATTGGCGCTGATACTGATGACGGCGTCAGTCGTAGCATTGATATGGTTCCAGTTCCACTGATGGGTGGGAAAAATTCTCCTGGAGAGTAGAAAAAATCTGTAAAAATGAAATCCAATTCTCCTTATTTATCGTATATCAACTACAGCTTGCTAGTAAAAGCGCGCATAAAGTTTATAGTCTTCATAGGCAGTTAGGTTTGGTAAATCAGGGATGTTTTCATCCCTGATTTTTTTCGCCCCTCGTAGTCTGGAATTTCCGTCGGAACGAATTTTGGCCTCGCTCCTACAGGCCAGCTAGCCCGGATGCGCCAACCGGGAATTTCCTAAAACAGAGAAAGTTTTCCCAAACCGGGATTGGATCGTTCAGGTGATTATTTGTAATGTATTGATAATTAATTGATTAGGATTTGGTACATCCATTGGAAATTATACATCAAATCCGTTTTATGAAAAAAAATCTCCTTCATGCCGCCAAGATCCTGCTGCTGTTGTTTGTGTTGACAGCTCCTGTCGCACTGGTAGCGGGTAACAATGAGACGATCGCCCGGTCCAATGGTTATCATTCTGCCGACGTCATCAAGAAAATCATCCGTTATAATGCATCTGCCGAGAACATGTGCGCAAGAATTGCCGAGCTGGCGAAGGTGGAAGCGGCTAAGGCTGCTGTTGAAGCCGCCAGGGCGGAAGAAGCCAAAAGAGCTATACGGCTGGCTGCCATGAAGGCCGAATATAACCTGGTAATGAATACTGCCATTGGCATGTATGATATAATGGGTCTGGAAAGCGAAGATCTGAGTCTGAAGGCTTTTGAATATGCCTGGCTCGGATATCACAAGCTGTTGAAGAAGGGTGCGCTGCATAACACCGACCTGCTGACCATTTGTGACTTCAGCCAGTCCTCTTCCAGGGAGAGAATGTATGTGATCGACGTACGTAACAAGAAAGTACTTTATAAGACCTTTGTAGCACATGGTATCAATTCAGGTGAGGAATTTGCCAGCTCGTTCTCGAACCAGGATGAGTCCTGCAAGAGCAGCCTGGGTTTTTATGTGACACGTAAGACTTATTATGGGGTCAACGGGCTGTCGCTCCGTATCGATGGTATGGATAAAGGTTTTAACGACAATGCTTACAGGCGCAGTATCGTTATCCACGGCGCTCCTTATGTAAGTCAAAGGATCCTGAATAAATATGGCGTAATGGGAACAACATTTGGCTGTCCTGCCATCCCCACCGAGGTCAGCGAAGAGATCATCCCGCTGATGAAGAATGGCAGCTGCTTCTTTATCTACTATCCTTCCAGGAAGTATCTTGCCCAGTCTTCCGTACTCAATGGTATTTAAGCTGATAAACTAATTTCATATTGACGGGACCGCCTTTTTCTGAGGCGGTTTTTTTGTTATATTTATGGAATACAGGTATGAACGACTCATTGTACCATTCAAACTAAGCTTATGTCCATCGGCCTCACCACGACCTTACCTCCCTCTTCGGCCAGGGCTTCCAATGCCCGGCCTATCACCATGAAAGCATATCTTCCCCTCTACCTATATGCGGTGTCCCTGGCATCATTACTGACGGTGACGGGTATATTATGGGATATTTCCTGGCACAGGAGCATCGGGCGGGATAAATTCCTCTCACCCCCGCATATACTCATTTATTTAGGAGCCATTTTCGCAGGCTTATTTTCGGGAATACAGGTCATTTGGAATAGTATCCGCCCTACAGAGACCGTAAAGGCTTCCACCGTGCGGGTCTGGGGGGTCTTTTACAGCTCGCTGGGGGCCTTGTTCTGTATCTGGGGCGCTATTGCCATGCTGACCTCCGCACCTTTTGATGACTGGTGGCATAGCGCCTATGGATTGGATGTCACCATTCTGTCTCCTCCTCATTCTTTGTTGGGGCTGGGCATGCTGTTCCTGCAGTTTGGCGCCTGTGTAGGCGTCAGCAAATACTTGAATACGGGCGACACGGTCGGAAAATATTTGTTTCGTATCTTGTTGATCGTCAGTGCAGCAAGCTTGCTTACCATGATATATACTTTAGGTACGCAGTTCCTCCATACAAGAGGTATGCGGGGCGGCCAGTTTTATATAATAGCAGCTGCGACGACCCTGCTGTTCCTTCCCGTATTTGGCCGGGCCTTGCGAATGAAATGGGGGATGATGGCAGTAGCGCTGGGCTATTTTTTTATCGCGGCGCTTTCCAACTGGATTTTGCAGATCTTCCCTGCCGAGCCGAAGCTGGGACCCATTCTTACACATACCACCCATTTTCAGCCTGGCAATTTTCCCATGCTGGTATTTATCCCCGCCCTGCTGATGGACTGGATCTCGCGGAGCTGGAAAGGGAGTGAATGGATAAAGGCCTTGTTGCTGAGCGTCTGTTTTGTATTGGGGATGCTGATCATCGAATACCCGCTAAGTGGCTGGCTGATAGAATCGCCTTATGCGCGTAATTGGTTCTTTGGGGCGGACAGCTGGTATTTTGGCGATCCGCCCGACTGGCCATACCGTTATAAGATCCATCCCTTCCTCCTATCCACACCCGGGAGTCTGGCCATAGATGTACTGATCGCAATTGCTATTGGAACGCTGGCCGCCCGATTGAGTCTGCGCTGGGGGCAATGGATACAACTGGTAAAAAGATGAAACGAGCTGCTATCATACTATTATTGATATTGTGGATGAAGGGCGGCCACGCGCATGTAGGCAGTCCGGACGTCGCCATGGAAGGAGTAGCAGGGCCTTATCATCTTTTAGTAAGCATCAAGCCTCCGGATGTGATACCTGGTACGGCAAAAGTGACCGTCTATTTGCAGAATCCGACGGACGCCGTCATCACCACACAGCCCGTCTATTATTTTTCCGGAAGGGAAGGTGCACCTCCCGCAGAGGTGCTTCAGCCCATAGCGGGGTCTCCCGGAGCCTATACAGGTATAGTATGGTTGATGCAGAACGGGTCTTCCAGTGTGCTGCTGCATGTGAAAGGGAGCAAGGGGGAGGGGGAACTGGTGGTGCCTATTGTAGCCATATCCACCGGGGAAAAGAAGCTGCCTGCTACAACCAGCATAAGCCTGGTAATATTGGGTATTATTCTTTTTGTCCTGATGGTGACGCTGATAGGCGCCAGTGTCGGAGAGGGTATCACCAACGAAGGAGAAGCTTTACCCCTGCGCAGAAGGAGGTCCCGGCGGGTGGCATTTGCCATGGCTGCGTTATTGACATCCCTGGCAGTCTATGGCGGCAATGCCTGGTGGGGGAACTGGGCAAAGAGGTACCAGCATTTTATGTTCAAGCCAATGCATGCGGAATTGCGGATGAATGATAAATACAGCAGGAATACGCTGGAGATGACCATCGATACGTTGGACAATCAGCGACGGGCATCATTATCCTACCTGGTACCGGATCACGGCAAGATCATGCATCTTTTTCTCATGCGGCTGCCGGGGCTGGATGTGTTTGCACATGTGCATCCTGACAGGAAGGACACGGCTCATTTCATAGCCAATCTGCCCCCCATGCCCGCGGGCAAATACCTGGCTTTTGCGGACATTGTCTATTCGTCGGGGTTTACAGAAACGATCAGGGATACGCTGACGCTGGCAGAAGATATGGTGGGAACCACGGACCCTCACGATCCTGATGACGCCTATGCCTATGCGTTGCCAAATAACCTCATGGACAACCCATACCGGAATGATAACAATGCCATTGTCTGCGGGAAGCCTGGTAAAGGAGTAAGGATGAAGGATGGTTCGGAGATGGTGATGGAGGGAGGACCCGCAGGTGGTTTTGAGAGCGGGATGTTGTATACGCTGGACTTTGCCGTCTATGACAGCAGTCGGCGGCCGGTGAAGTTGGAGCCTTACCTGGGTATGCAGGGGCACGCAGTCATCGTAAAGAACGACGGCAGCACGTATATCCATATTCATCCTGTCGGCACCTATTCGGTGGCAGCCCAGGCCAACCTGGAGCGGCGGATCGGATCGCCGGACAAGGAGTATAACTATGATAATAGGGTTCGTTTCCGGGATAGTGTGGATCGGCTGCTCAGGACCCTGAAAGGGATGTCCGAGCAGGAACGTACTACTTTCCTGATGCGTCAAATGAATATGCCCCAGGATACAATGGGGGATATGAAAATGGATAATTCCGTAACTTTCCCCTATACTTTTCCGCAGCCGGGGCTTTACCGGATCTGGGTACAGGTAAAGCGCAATGGGCAGGTGCTTACGGCTGCTTTTGACAGAGAAGTGAAATAACATGGATCCATCTTCCATCAGAGCGATCATTACCGGCGCTACCGGCATGGTAGGCGAAGGCGTATTATACATGTGTCTGCAACATCCGGATGTGGAGGCTGTACTGGTGATCAACCGAAAGCCTTCCGGTGTCAGTCACCCCAAGTTAAAGGAGGTCATTCATCCTGACTTTTTCAACCTCTCCGCCATCGAGGGACAACTCAGCGGATACAATGCCTGTTTTTTCTGTCTGGGCGTCAGCTCGGTAGGGATGGGGGCAGAACAGTATTTTCAGACTACTTATACCCTGACGATGGCAGTAGCAGGGACATTAAGCAGATTGAACCCGGATATGAGCTTTTGTTATATTTCGGGAGCAGGTACGGACAGCAGCGAGAAGGGGCGGATCAGATGGGCAAGAGTAAAGGGGCGGACGGAAAATGATCTTATGCGGCTGCCTTTCCGGCAGGTGTTTGCCTTTCGACCAGGATTTATAAAACCTATACCGGGACTTGTCCGAACGCATAGTTTTTATAAATACATCAATTGGCTGTTTCCTTTGGGGAGGGCGCTGTATCCATCCGGCTTCTGCACGTTGCAGGAGCTGGCGCTGGCCATGATCCGCGTAGTAAAACAGGGATATGAGCGAAAAGTCATCGAAGGGAAGGATATTATCCGCCTGGCGAAGGAAGAACAGACTAAATAGCTCCCGATCCGATGACCGTCCAGTCCTCACCGCCATGTCCCTTGCTGATCCAGCGATCCATCTCGGCAGCTATTGCCGGTATCACGGCTAAGTGTATGTTCTTATTTTCCGCCGCCTGTATGAAGAGTCCGGTATCCTTTCTAGCCATATTCAATTCCCAGGACGGCTTATCGTAGCTGCCGCTGGTCATCCTTTTCAGACGTGCGGAGAGAACGGCTCCGGGATTCCATGAGTCGAACAATGTATTGATATCGCCGATGGGTATATCCAGGGATTTTCCGAGAGCCAGCGTATCTGCGATGCCGGTGGTAAAAGCAACGAGGAAACAGTTCCCAACGAGCTTCATACCTGCTGCTCTTCCTTCTTCAGGACCAAAATTCATCAGTTTGCCAGTCATTTTGGATAATGTGTGCTCCAGCCGGCTGATGACGGATTGATCGCCGGATACCAGCATATAGCCAGTGCTCTCCAGTGCATTCTGGGGACCCATAAAAACCGGGGCGTGCAGATAGGTAAACCCTTTTTCCTTCCATGTTCTGGTCCTTTGTATGGCTCCGGGTACCGAGGTAGTAGTATGGTCTATGATGGTGGCGCCTGGTTTAAGACCTGCCTGAGCCTGTGCCAGCACTTCCTCCACCGTGACGTCGTCCTTTAATGTGAGATGAATGGTATCGGCGTCCCTTACCGCTTCTGCAGGGGTAGCGAATGCCTTCGCGCCATATTGTTCCAGCGCCGTGGCCTTCGATGCAGTCCTGTTCCATACGTTGACATTTCCCCCTTTATTGATCATTGCCTTGACAAAGTTGGACCCTAAAAGCCCCATGCCTAAGAATGCTGTCATGCTGAATTTTTTCCCAAAGATATGGGAACTTTAGCCCTTTTGGCCGTCTGGCGAATCCAAAACGATGCCGGCTCTTTGCCGGGGGATTATATCCGTTGGCGGACGTTTGATCTGGCTGACGGTGCCGACCGTGACATCGATGGTAACGCCTGTGATCTTAGCCGCCAGCGGAGATGAAAGGAACAAGGCTGTATTGGCTATGTCTTCCATCAACGGGAGCTTCTTCAACATCGTATCTTCTTCCATTCTTTTTAGAATGGGCTTTACCATATCCGGCATGGAGAGCATGGCCTGTGCAAAGGGACGTGAATCGGGTGACCCGGCACTCCGGATGTTTACAACACGCACGCCATGCGGACCCAGCTCCGAGGCCAGGTTTTTGGAAAAGCCTTCGACGGCGGCGCAGGCAGGGCCAAAGCCTCCTGTGAGAGGATATCCGATGCCACCGCACGTGGCTGTCAGCGACAGGATCACGCCGGAGCCTTGCCGGACCATGATCTGCCCGGCTGCCGTGCAGGTCAGGAATTGAGTGGTCATGGTATTTGTAATAGTCTGCACAAATTCAGGCAGGGTCATTTCTATGAGGGGGATATTCTGAACGTTGTGGATGCCAACAAGATTGAACGATATGTCCACCGTGCCTGCCGAACTGACTACCTTCTGCAGATGCTGGCGAACAGCGTTTTCATCCAGCGCGTCCAACGTCGCTGCTTCTGCATGGCCGCCGCTTTGAATGATCTCTTCCTTTACCTTTTGCAAGGAAGCTGTATTGCGTCCCGCCAGAAATATATTGGCTCCTTCGCGGGCCATCGTCCGGGCTACTGCTCCTGCGAGGGAGGCGCCTCCGCCATAGATAACGGCATTCTTGTTGTAAAGCAACATGGCTTTTTTTTTGTAAACATACAACGACTTCCGCTATACGGTTGAGGGAAAAAGGGACGGGCAGAGGGGGTGTTCGAGACATTCATGGCGGTCGGCTGATCAATCCTTTACAGGGCCCTTTTTCAGGCTCGATATTTTGTACAGCGGCCTTCGGTAATGACCGTCTTTATCCAGCGGCCGTTTGTCCGCGCTGTCGGGTATAAAGAAATTTACCGCAGTGGAGTCTCTTTTCCAGGCGCGTTGCAGCTGTGCTTTCAATCCGGCCGCTTTCGGATCGTTATACAGGTTCTGCATTTCGCCGGGATCTTTTTTCAGATCGTACATTTCGGACCATCCGCCTTCGCCGGGATATCTGATCATCTTTGCTGTTTCTGTCCTCTCCGCGATGATGGTCGGTATGGCGTAGGGCGTTTCATAGAAATACTCGTAGAAGAAGGAGGTGCGCCATTTTATCGGCTTTCCTTCTGCCAGTGGCGCCCAACTTCGGCCCTGAAAGCGTTTTGTCGGGGTGGCGCCGGCAAAATCCACGAAGGTGGGGGCCAGATCCATGTTCAGGACCATCTTATTGATCATCTGTCCTTTGGCGACCCTGGCGGGGTAGCGAACCAGGAGGGGGACCCTCATGGATTCTTCCCTCGCGTCCCGTTTGTCGGAAAGGTTATGTTCTCCTAAAAAATAGCCATTGTCCGAGGTGAATACAACGATGGTATTGTTGGTTAGGTTTAGAGAATCCAGCAGGTGCAGGATGCGGCCTACGTTGTCATCGACGGCTTTCAGGACCCGGAAATAACTGCGGATAATGGTATCGTGGTTCACCGTCCAGGAGTTGATGACGGGAACGGGGGGTGGCGTCGTTCTCCCGTCGTCCATCTGTCCCTGATAGGGGACCTCCGCTGTTTCGTTGGCGGGTCTTTTGAAGGCGATGTCTTTATACATGAATGCGGTTCGGACAGGAGGCGTCCAGTTGTAATGCGAGGACTTAAAGCCCAGGGCAACGAGGAAGGGATGATGCTGATGGCGGGTGATGAATGCCATAGCGGTGTCCGTGGAGATATCGTCCACCCAGCCCTTTGTCTGTACCATTTCTTTGCCATCGAGCTGGAAGGCGCAATCAACATACTTCCCCTGGCCGATGAAACTGAACGAATAGGTAAAGCCGGGGCGCGCCAGCTGGCGGGCCATATGCCATTTGCCAATAAAGGCTGTTGCATAACCGGCCTTCGTTAGGATGGTTGCATAGGTGTCAGTAGTATCGCTCAGCTCGCTATGGTTATTGGTCATGCCGTTGATGTGGTTATACCGTCCTGTGAGCATGGTTGCCCTGGAGGGTGAGCAGAGGGAATTGACGACAAAGGCGTTCCGAAAGCAAATACCCTCCTTGCCTATACGGTCGATATTCGGAGTCTTGAACCAGGGGAAGCGGGCCTTTGCTCCCTGGGCTTCCTGGATGATGCTCAGAGCGTCATAGCGCTGGTCGTCGGTGTAGATAAAGACGATATTGGGTTTGGGGGCGACGGCCCCCGGACGGGGCCCGCCTGTGGTCTGGGATCTGGCTGCTATAGAAAATAAGATACAGAGCAGGAGTAAGGATCTGTGGCGCATTGGTAGTTATTTTTATTTTTTATTCTTTCTTCCTTCCCAGCCGCTCTTGCCGTCATTCATGTAGACTTCTTCCAGTGTTTTGGAAACACGGTCGTCTACTTCTTCCACTACCTGTATACGCAAGGGATGGGTCAGCCGCTTTTGCCAATCGATGACTGTTGCATAGGGCGTTTTGCCTTTCTCCGGGCTGTAGACCAGGTAGGCCCATTTTTCTGTGAAGAGGCTGCCTTTCGGAACAGGGATCACCTGCTGCATATTAGAGGAAAGATAGCTGTGTGACAACCCGCGCGCCCAATATATCCAGGGACCAGCGGTAATATAAAAGAATGGGTTCAGCAGCCGCGTGTCCGACTCGAGACCCGTATTGGCATATTCGAGCTGGATGCCGGCGAACCCGATATGCGTGTCTTCATTATAAAAAGTGATCCAGGGGACATCGGCTTCCATCTTCAGATCTGTGAGGTCGGCCATGTTCTTTACGTCATAGGTGATCACCGAATCGCGGAGGGCGTCGTACCAGGCTGCATGAGTGATGAGCTCCCGTTTGAACACGATCTCCGCATTCCGAAGGGCCAGGCAATTGACGGGTTGATTGATCCGCATGGAAGTGCTGCTAATAAAATAAGGAACACCCGGATAGAACTCATATCGTACGGCGGCATCTACTTCCTTTACTTCGGGCAATGGGCCCCACACTTCGCTTTTGGCCATTACAGGGCCTGTCAGGGAATGGATATTGGCAGGCGGCGACCAGTCGGAGGTATGTGTCCAGGGGCGCGGCGGCGTGTAGAGATCCGGATTCCAGTGGATGGCGCCGTTGGTCTCCATGCGATGGAATAGAGGTGCGTCCGGCTGGCTTTTGAGCGATACCTGGTCGAGGTGCCCCGAGTTAGCACTTAGCGTGGCGGTGATCTGGCCGTTGTCTATCTGTAATCCCGGCGCCTCTCCCTGTACCCGCAGGTCGGTATGGTACATGGTATCCTGCGCTTTTTCGTTGTTGTAGTATACCAGGTACACACGGCTCGACCGTGCCGGGACATTGGCAAGAAAGACGAGGTTGGCTGTCACCGTAGGCAGCCACAGCGGCATCGGACGGGTAGGTTTTCCATTCTTATCCGGTGCGAGATCGTCTTTTTCCAGCGAACGCTGTACATCATAAACCTGTGAAGGCACTTCTGTGCCTATATGGGTGCCGGGGTCGAAGGCTACGACCCGGATCTCTCTTTTGAGCCCATGGTCTTCATCCGGGTAGAACGCCAGCAGGGCTTTCACCGGTTCGTTGGTCCTGTCGATGCCCGCCGTCTCGCTGACTACGATGGATTTATAACTTTTCCAACCGGCGCCAAAGACCGGAGTTTCCGGCGCTGTCAGTGTACGGGTCGCCGTGAGCAGCTGGTCTCCATCGGAAGTATGGGCCGTCTGTTTGAGACGTACTGTAAGCTTTATGACATAGCGCTGGCCCGGCTGCCATTTTACCCAGCCGATGACCTGTGGCTGCTGGTATAAGGAAACATCCTGCGCCATACCATATCCCGAAGGAGGGCGGTCAGCGATGGGCGGACGATCAGGGTTTTCTGCGGTATTGGAATTTCTAAGTTCTGTAGCCCGCAATGTTTTACCATTGACGGAAGCCTCCACTTCGATGATGGAAGGGCGCGGCAGACGCAGATTGGCTTTAAAATGGTAGTAAGGTATATTGGGACAGGGGAAGCCCAGCTCGATGTTGTCGATGGTCAGGCCGCCTTCTTTTGCGGGTGGCTGTGCAGCAGCGGGGACGGCCCGAAGGGTCAGCAATATCGCCAGTAGCATGATCGCATTCTTCATGGTAAGGTATTTTATTTTATAAAAGGCCATGTTTTCCGGGTGGTGATGAGATCCCTGTCGCGCAAGGCTTTCACGCTATTTTCCCAGGGACCCGGTGCGGCCCAGAGATAATAGGAGAAATATAGGGTGCTCTTCTGGAAAATGCGTATCCAGGGCTGCAGTTCGGCGTAAAAATACATGGAGCCCGGATTCGACGGGTGGTTCATCCACATATGAAGGAAGATGGGCTGATCCACCGGGAAGGCGCCTGCAAAGGAGATATTCTCTTTTGTATCATAGGCAGCATTCCAGCCTTCCTTCAGGAAAAATATCCTCCCATAATATTTGGTCAGATCCGCTGTGCAATAACGCAGGCCTCCAGCCTCGGGGAATACGAACCTGTCCTCCGGACCATGGCTCTTGCCCAATGCCACGATGGGCTGCGGCCCGATCATATTCAGCTCCGGGTTTTTGAATGTCAGGGCATACCGGATCTCGAGAAGAGGAGAATTGCCGAACAGGGTGAATATCTTTTCTATTTTATTTCCATAGTAGTCGGCCGTCATTTTAACCTGAACATGATCGCCTTCTTTTTTGGTGACGACGGCATCGTAAACCTTATGAGTCTCGATACTGGGCTGGCCGAGAAAATCTTCGAATCCGCCATAGGGATAGAACTCTCTTTTCCGGAAGGGTCGTAGGTCATCCACCGGCAGGTTTGGCCAGAGCTTGAACAGGACGTTGTCGTTCTTCGGTTTTACGATGTATTCGATGATACGGGCCCCCGTGGTCAGCAAGGTGGCCTTGATGCTGTCATTTTCCATAACGTACTCGTTGATACCGTCGTGGTTCAGGTCAACTTCTTTCAAGGTAGCCGTACCTGTCGCCTTGCGTACACCCATCTGGCTGATATTTTCGACGCCCAGGGCGGAGACCCTGACCTTATAATTGCCTTCCGGCACCTGCAGATCAAAAGCCATGTCCTTGAATGTGCCCGTGGGTGTGGAGCAGGTCTGTTTGGTCTCGAATACAACCCTGCCCGCTGCGCTGCTGTCCAATACCTGTATAGTCACGGGGAAGGAGCTATCACCTGTAAAATTATGCACGGTTACGGGATAGCTGACATTTGGCGCCTGGCCATAAAGCAGGCGCTGAACGGAAATAGCGGGCGGCAGTTCCAGCATCGTCAATGTACTCTTCCCGCTGCCGCCCCAGTTGTAGTGTAGGACGATGGGTGTAGTGCTGTCCATGGCGTCTTTGGATGGACGGAGCCGGAATGTCAGGGTCTTTGTACCTCCCGCCTGCATTTCCAGCGTAGATACGGAATCTCCGGACATGCTCAGTTCGGGAGGAAGAACGATGCTCAGCTTGCCGGAGACACCATGCGGATAGGCGTTCTTCACCGTCACCTGCAGATCGTATCCTTCCGTCTTTGCTTCAATGTTGACCTTATCCCCAAAATACTCTTCGAGAAACACCCGGTCGAGCAGCAACATCTCCAATGTGTTGCGGTATAGAGCAGGTCCCATCATCTTTCCTTTATCGAGCACGGAAACTTCCCGGCCATCCAGGAGGGTCTGCCACATCGTCTTTTGCGTAAAGGGCTCTCCTTTTTTGGCGAACAGCACCATACAGGGCGCCGCTCCGGATTCAAGAGGGCCTGTTACCGAAAAGAAGGGGCGCCCCATCGTATCGATCTGGTCTTTGTTGCCTTCGGTTGCAATGTAACCGTCAAAGTTAAGATGCGTGGTGTCGGCGGTAGTGTCGTATACATTCCTGAATGCATAACCGCCTTTGGAATGGGCATAGTTCACCCAGGATGAAAGAGTAAAAAAGCTCTGGACCTGCAGGCTGTCATAGTCCTTGCATCCAAAGATGGAGGCTCTGCCAGGAAATCCTACATCGGTGATCACGGGCAGGTGCGCCTTTTCCATCCAATGCCGGTACTGGCCTTTGGAAAGGAATTCCATATAGCCGTCGAATACGAACCAGCTGTTGCCTTCATTCATTCCCTTTCCGATGACTTCCAGCGGGTGACCGGGAGTATTCGTGACACTGTTGATCAGGGTCTGGGCGCCAAACCAGCCACGGCGAAGGTCATAGGTCTTTAACAGCTCCGCGACGTTCTCTGCCATCCGGCGGACCTTTCTTCCCCGCGTGGGATCTGCCGCGGAGATGACGAAAAGCTTGCGATTACCATTGCCCAATATGAAGGCGTTGACCCTGTCCTTTTCGGTGATATTATCATTTATAAGGAATTGTAACGCTCCGTCCGGAGCATAGGTCTTACCAAGCTGTTTGCCAAGCCCCGATGCCGGTGAGGTCAGGACAAGTACATTGCTGTCTTTCAGCGCGCCCTCCAAGGCATCCACCGAAGGGTTCTCGAGGGTGGCGAAGGGGGCTTTCAGCAGTTCGTTCAGAAAGCTTTCCTGCATGGTGAGCCCTTCGAGCCCAAGGTCCGTGGCGATGTCATATTTGCTGCGTGTGATTGCGTTGAGGACGCCGGATTCATTGGTCTTGAAAAGATTGCCATATCTTGTCCACTCCTGCGAAATGCCGTGCCAATAGTAAGTGTATCCATTGAATACAAAGTCATTCCGGATGGCATTTTCTTCGGGGTGAAAAGTGGCTGAATAGGTATATCCATCCAGCCGCGAATGCGGGCCGCAGCCGATGAGAGCCGCCGCGAGGCCCAGGGAAAAGGTCAGGAGCTTAATTGCCTTATTCATTCGATGGGATTTTATAGAAAGTTAGAACGAGCCGGAGGCTCGTTTTTCGGACATTTTAACGGATCTCTATTTCATCCAGAAGGGTTTGCGCCGGCATGCCTTTTTTCCTTCCGGATAGGGCCCTGTCGTGACGGATGATATGGAATCGGACATAACGGGCTTTTGTATCTGTCTTAAAGTTATATACATATCTCCAATCACTGTCGCCCGTCTTTTGCTGGTCATAATGCCATTCCTGCCGGCCAATGGAAGTAAAATCCTTGTTTTCTTTTGTGGAGACGAAGCATTCTACCGAGGCCGGTGGTATCGTAGTCCCCGAGCCCCATTCGGCTCCCAGGTCCGCCGTAGAAATTTTTTTAACCTTCCCCAGGTCCACGGTGACGTTGAATTCCTTATAAGGCCATACCAGCCAGAAGAGATTCCGGGTGGCGGCGTCTCCCCGGGCCCCATCTGTCAACATGGACAGGTCGGCGGTATAGAACCGATGCATCCGCACGAGCAGCGGGCTGTCGGTCATCACTTTTTTATGCCAGGCCAGGTTGCCGACAGCGGCCTCATTAGAGGTAGTGAAGAGGGTATGTTTTTTGTAATCATCCAGATGATAACTATTTTCATTGATGTCGGTGATGCCTTCCTTTTTCAGGGTGGTATAGAAGTCATCGAACAGGGCATCCATTTTTTTATTCCGCACCGTACCCGTTTTATCCCACCAACCCGTCGGACCGTACATATTGTGCTTGGCGATCTCCATTTCAGCGAAGTTGAGCGGCATACGCGCGAAGTGTACATGTTCTGCGAATACGTCCTGGCCTTTTACTGCCTGTTCCGCCTGGTCGAAGAGGGCATTGTATTCCTTCAGAAGCTCCGGCGTGAGATACGTATCCTGGTAATAGGATGGCGGGGTGTTGATGATCAGTGGCTTTTTACTTTTTGTTTTTTCATAGGCATCTGTGATCCGGTCGATGTATTTCCGGATATAGGGCGCTGCATCGCCGTAATAGGCTTTCAGGAATTCATCTATCGTCGCCGAGACATCCACGTTGGGATTCCAGGCTATGCGGGAATAGAGGTACAGCCGCAGCTCTGCGAATTCCATTCCGTAGTCGATATTGCCCTGGATAAAGAACTCGTTGGCGCCTTTGCTGACCTGGCTTTGTACTTCCGGCTGCGCCATAAAGAGGCTGGGATAGGGGCATTGATAATGGAAGTAATCCACCACATAATCCCATACGTAGATGTGCTTGGAGATCCTTCCCCATGCAGCGAGGTCGCCGCCGCAGTACATGATCTGTACATTGTCCAGGGGTTTTGTGACCGCCGGGGGGACGATGGAATAATAATAGGCCAGGGTGGAAATGATCTTGTCGGGGAATTCCTTCGCCACCTGGTTGACAAAGCGTATGATCGGTCCCGATACACTTTTCTCTTCCGTTATAGTCTTCTGGCAATCGGGGCATTGGCAATACAACGGTCCATCGGCCTGGCTCACCGACCAGTACAGGCGGTCCGGCTGGAGCGGGATGTCTTTTCTCAGCTGTTTGATCGTTTCACGGACCACGTCCGGATTTGACATGCAAAGCTGATCTGGAACACGCTGGCCGCCGATGAGCGCATAATATTCAGGGTGAGTCTTATAGAACGAGTCAGGAGGGAGCAGCCGGTGTGTGAACGTATGCACATAATAGTTGTCGGCAAAAGGCGGGAATCGGTTGGTGGTCCTGGTCCAGTCCAGAAGGTCCTCGTCCCGGCTGAACTCATTTAAAGTAAATACGATGCGCAGGCTGTTGACCGAAGAATCCGACTCGCTCAGCGTGGGAAGGTGAAGTCCCTTGCTGGATGGGATAACCTTGTAACGGGGGCTATACAGACGGCAGCCTAAATATTTATCCAGTATCTGTATTGCGCCGTATATGCAGCCCCTGCTTTTTCCGCCTTCGATGGAAAGATTTCCCGCCGGCAGCGTATTGATCCTGTAGCCGTCGTATTTGAGACCGTCCACTTCTCTGATGAATATGGCCTTATTTCGCGTGGCGGGCTGGTTGGCTACTGGCAGCCGGCAGCCGGATATTTTTTCCACGTAACGTTGGAGCAAACCTGCCGCCCGCTGTACCTGGGGGGAGGCGTCCGGAGCAACTACGATCGTATATTCGCTTTTCCCATTGCTGACGAGCTCTATCCCGCCGGACGCAGGAGGCTTGAAGTGCAGGCTTGTCGCCAGGACCAGCGCCAGGGTCAATGTATATCCTGTCCAATGCTGAAATATCTTTTTCATGTTTGTTTTGTTTTTCTGGTAATCGTTATTTACCCTGATAATCCCTGCCTTTTTTATTGGATGTTTCCCATTTCCGGTCGGTGGCAAAGACCTTAACCTGCAAGGGTCGCAGGCGTGTGAAGAGCTTTCCATCCTTGACCTGCACCTCGTCGTCGCCGTATAGCTCGACCAGCTTTTGTCCGTTGAGATGATCGAGCCCGCCGATGACGGCGGCGGATTGTGTCGTATCCATCTCGTTGACCACGGCGATCATCCAGTCCCTGCCGTATTGATGTGCCGTAGCCAGTACACGGCCATTGGCGTCGGCCGGGGGTTCATAGGCCGTCACCGGCAGCGGTTTGGGCTCCGTGGAAAGCAGGGGCTGCAAGACCTTGAACTCGCGGGCCAGGCCTAAAAGCGATTGCCGGAACTCATCCGAGGTGAGGAACTGCATATCCCAATAAAGGATACCTGTTGCTCCATTGGCGAGGACATCATAGGCCATATACCTCGATTCTTCAAAGGAAGGGTAGGCGAGGGCGCGGCCCGCCGCATTCCAGGGTTCGATCTTCAGCAGCTCGCTCCATGAAAATGCCTGCAATACTATCCACAGCGGCTTACCTTTGCTGATGGCCGTCCATCGTTCCGTGCTTTTGCCGATCCGTTCTATCTGCCGCCGGGGGCGTGTGGTGCTGTCCGTACGTGCCGCCTTCACCGGGTAGAGATCGAAACCCGTGACATCGATGGCATCCATGTATTCACCCACGTAGCCCATGTCGCTGTTCTCTCCTTCATTGAACCATAGCTGCAGGTTGTGTTTGTCTACGCTACGGAGATAATTGATCGCATTATGGAGGTCCGGCATGATGATCGCGCTTTGCTGCCGGGCATATCGAAGCGCCTCCGGGGTCTGTTTTCTCCAGGCGCCGGGTACGGAATGGACCTTCAATTCCCTATAGAGCCTGCTGTTGGCGGTAAATCCCCACACCAGCTCATCGGGACCGCTCCAGACGGCCAGGGCTGGATGGTCGGCAAAGGCCTTTATCTTTTGTTTCAGGTCAGGGGTAACGCCTTTTTCGAGCGGAAGGAATACCCATCCCTGGGCATTATACCGTTGTACGCGGTCCAGGTCTTCTTTGGCGCCGCAGGCGAAAAGGTTAAAGCCCGCCTCGGTCATTTCTTTAAGCTCGGCATCGTTTTTAGGTAGGAAATAGCTGCCAAAGACGAACTGGCGTTTTCCATCCTTGTAAATATATCCATCTCCCTGTGCGGCTGTTCTATCGACAATCGAGAAGCTCAGCAGCGTGCATAGCAATAGTATCTTCCTCATCCTGCAATTTGATTTTATATGATAAAGGTGTGCGGCGGTCTACAGCTGTGTGTACCCCTTATTTTGAATGATGACACCCGGATTGGCATTGATCATCGCGTTCTGCGGCATCGGCAGGGCATAATCCCTGTCGTCCCAGGTGATGGTGGTATTTTCATCCGTCAGGGAAGAAGCCGTCATTACCGCCGGAGCGCGCTGCGTCCTTACGAGATCGTACCAGCGTTTGTCCTCCAGGGCGAATTCCACCCTCGACTCGTTCTCGATGGCCAGCAGGAAATCATCGTCCGAAGCAAAATCAGTCAGCTGATAGTCCATCAGTGTTACGGAAGGATCGCCCGTGTTCCAGGTGGGGTACTGTGTTTCGATGGTCGCGATGGTCGGGTCATCCGCCTTGTTGGTGGTCCTGGCGCGCTGCCTGATCTTATTGAGATAAGTGAGCGCCGCGTTCCTATCGCCTCCGGACCGTACCTGGGCTTCCGCGTAGAGCAGATAGACCTCTGCCAGGCGGAGCTCTTTCCAGTTGCAGTCCCAGTTCAGGTAGTTGTCCACGTTCGACTTGTCCGCGCCCAGCTGCTGCCAGTATTTATGTCCATATGCTTCATTCTTATACTTGCCGCTGGATTGTTTGTAACCCGGACGGAAGGTGACGGATTTCCGGGGGTCGCCCGCTGCATAGGCATTCAGCATAGAAATATTTGGTTTGTTATCGGCAGTCCCCGCATCTCCAGCGGGCACCAGCGCGGCGGCGGCGGAACTGGTCAGCATCTTGGATTGAAAGGCGTTGCCCGTCTTGTTTGTCAGGTCCGCCTTGAACTGTATCTCGATGATGGCTTCGGAAGAGTTCTTGTTATTGGAATCGAACAGCTTGACATAGCTGGGGACCAGGCTCAATGCGGGATTGTCGATCACCGGCTGGAATTCGGCGACGGCCTTTGCATAATAAGCCTGTCCTTTATTCAGTGGATATCCTGCCATGAACATATATACTTTTCCTAATAATGCCTGGGCGGAGACACTGGTAAAGCGTCCTGTATTGGCGCCCGACATAGAGGGGGGCAGCTTGGCCTTGGCGTCGGTGAGGTCGTCGACAATAAGGGAATAGGTATCATCCAGGCTGTTCCTGGGCATCTTGCGCGCCGCATCGGCTATGATACTTTTGGTGACCAGCGGAACACCCAGCAGATTGCCGTTCAATGCATATCCTCCATAGGTGCGCGCCAGATAGAAATAGCACAAGGCCCTTATCAGCTTGGCCTCGCCGATGTGCTGGGCCTTTACTGCATCACTGGTATAAGTCGCACCATCCACCCTTTCCAGTATCGTATTGGCCGCGACGATGGCCAGGTAGAGATTGTTCCAGAAATTATTCACTTCTACATAGGTCACCTGCACAGGTACCAGCATGTTTACGCTGTTCCTGTCTACGGTGGGGTTGAAAAAGCTGGTATTATCGCTTCGGATCTCTCCCCAATAGTAGAAGAATCCGTTGTAAACATCGCGGAGCCTGCCATAGGCGCCAATTACAGCTATGTCCATATCCGACTGTGTCTTATAGAATTGCTGGGGTGTAAAGTTGGCGGGGTCGTTGAGATCGAGCTTATCCTTCCCGCATGCCAGGGCACATAGCGCGACGATGAAAAAACTTACTATCTTCTTCATGCGATGATTCATTAATTAATTAGAAAGTTAGGTTTAAACCAAGGCTGTAGGTGCGGGATATCGGGTACGCGAGGTAATCCGCGCCGCTGACCTGCGATCCACCCGTACCGTCCGGTGAATCATAATAATAGGATGTATTGGCTTCCGGATCATATCCCAGGTACTTCGTGAAGGTATGGAGGTTGTTGACGGAAGCGTATACTCGTAAGCGTTGGATGCCGTATCTCTTCGGCAACCTGGAGGTCAGGTCGTAGGCAAGCGTCACATTGCGGATGCGCAGGTAGGAGTTGTCCTGGATCCAGTAGGAAGAGCCGCTGCCGTCCAATCCCCTGCCGGCCGTTGTCACCGCCGGTACTTTCCCGTTGCCCGGATCTTCGGGGGATCTCCATCTGTCGAGCAGATATTTTGGAGCGCCGCTGGACCCGTCGGTACCCTTCACCAGGCTCTTGAACAGGAGATTGTAGGTATGACCACCGTAGCTTGAAGTCAGCTGTATATCGAGGCTCAGGTCCTTATAGGTAAAATGGTTGGTCATGCCTGCGATGAACTTCGGATTGTTATTGCCGATGGTAGTACGGTCGTTGGCATCGATGACGCCGTCGGGCACACCGTTGGGGCCGCTGACATCCTTATAGTAGAACTGTCCCGGGCGGTCTTTGCCGGGGGTGTACTGGATATGTTTAGCCAGGTCCGCGTCGTCCCTGAAGATCCCCGCCACCTGGTAGCCCCAGAAAGTGGACAGCGGGTAGCCAACCGCCGTGCGGAACCAGGGGCCTCCGGAGATCTTGGAGGCCGGGAAGATGGGGGTATTGCCAGGGCCCAGCGCAAGCACCTTATTGTCGTTATGGGAGATAGAAAAGTCCGTGCTCCAGGTGAAGACGGGACCGACGATATTGCGGGTGGACAACGAAAGTTCTACGCCTTTGTTCCGCATTTTGCCCATATTGGTCAGAATGGTGGTTTGCCCCGTGAGGATAGGAGTAGGGACGCTCAGCAGCAGATCGTATGAGGTCCTGACATAATAGTCGGCGCTGACTGTAATACGGTTGTTCAGGATGCTCATATCGAATCCCGCGTTGAACTCGCGTGTTTTTTCCCAGGTGAGCTGATTGTTTTGCGCCTTGCTGCCGGGGGTTACACCTTGCTGGGCTGTCTGTGGGCTGCCAAGGGGATAACGGTTGACACCCATATTACCCTGCCATTCGAAGTTGCCGATGCTGTTGTTCCCCGATACCCCCCATCCGCCGCGTATCTTGAGGTCGTTGATAAACTTTACGTTGTCCATGAACGACTCTTTGGCGATGTTCCAGCCTGCGGAGATGGAAGGGAAAAATCCCCATTTGTGACCCGGGCTGAAGCGGGAGGAGCCATCCCAGCGTACCGTACCTGTCAGCAGGTAGCGTTGATTGAAATTGTACATCAGCCGTCCCAGGTAAGACTGCAGGGCATATTCCGAGGCGCCGGTGACGGCTGTTACCGGTGTTCCCGCCACCAACTGGACATAATTGGTAGGGGCATTGGCGGCAGCGGTGCTAATGGATCCCAGGAGCGCGTCTTCGATGGTATAGCCGCCCAGCAAAGAAAAATTATGTTTGTCGGCAATCGTTTTGTTATAGGTGACGAGGTTCTCTATCAAATAGCTCCTGGTACGGTCCTGTGCGTTGGAAGAGGTCGTTCCTGTCGTCGTCACTCCATAGTCGTTGACCCCGGACGGCTCGAAAAAGCTGTTCTCGTTGTTGACGAATGTTTCGTTGAACGTGAATTTGTATTTGAGGTTGGGGATGATCTCCCATTCTGCAAAGGTAAAGGCGGACCATCCGTAGTTCTTTTGGTAACGGTAGCGGTTATTGGCCATTTCCAGGGGATTGTATCCGGGCTGGCCCGCACCCAGTATATCCGGATTGCGCGCCATGTCTGCATAGGTGCCGTTTGGATTTTTCACCGGGAACACCGGCGCCATAGACAATGCTGCCAGGTCGACGCCCCAGCCGCCCAGCGCCTCGTTTCTGCCTTGCGCCTGTAATCTCCCATTGTTTGAATTGCCCATCAGCTGAAAACCTATCGTGAGGTTCTTTCTTAATTTGGATTCTATCCTGGAACGCAAGTTGAAGCGCTGATAGGTAGAGTTGATAATAATGCCGTCCTGTTTGGCATAGTTGCCTGAAATGACATAACGCGTATTGCCCGCGCCGCCGGAAAGGGATATTTCATTTGTGGTCAGCAGGGCGTTGCGGTATATCTCGTCCTGCCAGTCCGTGTTGGGCATTTTTGCCACGTCGGCAGGGTCCAGGATATTCCATCGGAAGGTGCCCCATGGATTGCTGCCGCCATCGGGGATGATGTATTTGGTGCTGCCTGCCGCACCGTGCGCCTGGCGGGTGGCATTGTCATCGGTGGCCTTGTTATTCACCGGGTCTTTGTCGACCCAGGAGTTATTCTTCGAGTCGATGAGCAGCTGCAGGTAATCATTTTTCCCCATCATGGGGATCTTGCGGGCTATCTGCTGTACGCCAACGGAGGAGTTGACAGAAATAGTGGGCGGGCCCGACCGACCCTTCTTGGTGGTGATCAGCACGACGCCGCTGGACCCGCGGGAGCCATAGATGGCCGTGGCGGAGACATCCTTGAGCACAGTGATGTTGTCGATATCATTGACGCTGATAGCATTGAGCGCATTGGGCATGGGCATGCCGTCTACTACATACAAGGGGTCGGAGCTGCCGCTGATGGAGTTGGTGCCCCGGACCCTGACCTTTATATTGGCGCCGCCCGGCTGACCGCCGCCCTGTTGGATATCGACACCCGACAGCTGTCCCGCCATCGCCTCGAGGGCATTCATCACGGGTCTGTTCTCCAGCTGTTTGGAGCTGACCGTTGCCACCGCCGTCGTGACGTCCCCTTTCTTCACCGTACCATATCCTACGACGACTGCTTCATCCATGCCTTTTGTCCTGGGATGCAGGACAACGTTGATCGCGTCGCTGTTTTCGACGACCACTTCTGCCTCAGCATAGCCCACGTAAGAAAATATCAGGGTGAGGGAGGGTTTGTCGGTGGTAATGGAAAACTGTCCATTCTCGTCCGTCGACGTGCCTCCCGGTACGCCTTTTATTCTTACCGTCACGCCTTGTAAGGGAACGCCCTCTTCGGTAAGGACCCGGCCTTTAAAGGTCTTCGGAGGCGGGATCTCACCGAGGGAGCCGGTAGGAGTGGGGGCGGGCTTGCGCCGGATGAAAATGGTGTTTCCCTCGATGGTGTACTCGAATGGCTGGTTCTGCATTACTTCTTTCATGAACCTGTCTACAGGTTCGTCCTTTGCTGAGACGCTCACCGGCCTGGCCAGCTTCAATATCTGGTCATTATAGGCGACCAGATAGCCCGTCTGTTTTTTTACCTCGTTGAATACCTTTACCAGCGGAACACGCTCGCCGGAAAAAGTAATCGTCTGGGACAGTGCCCGAGCACTAACCTGGAGGCAGGCAGCAAGCAGAAAAAGAGTTGTCAGTCGCATAACGCGCATCGTTTTGGTTAACGGGCTTGTTTGCATTAGCTTTGTCATGTTTTGGGTTGATGAATACGATGTCCTCAAACCATTGTCAGTTCAGCCCAAAATCTCCGGTCGGGGGTGTCGTTACCACTCCCGATCTTTTTTGGCCGAATGACTAATAGCAATGGGTTACCTGTTTCCTAGAATAAGTGTCTTGTGAAGGCTTATTGGTTCGTTCGTAGAATAAGCGTTATTAGGGAAAGACCAATAGTTTTCTTCCTGGTTCCAGCCGGCAAACGACTTCCATGGCGGCAAGCCCTTTCAACACCTGGGATAAATTGAGGTCCATGCCCATTTCACCTCTTAGCCTGATATTCGGGACCTCTTTTCCATATACTATCGTAAGATCATACCAACGCGCCAGTTCCCGCAGCACCTGTTGTATGTTCTTGCCTTCGAAGGAAAATACGCCGCTGCGCCAGGACATTACCTGGGAAATATCCACGGCGTCGCTGACTGTTGTCCCCGCCGACTGCTGACCCGGCGCCAGCATGACGGAACCGTTGCCCGCAGACACTTTTACTTTTCCTTCCAGAAGAGTGGTCTTTACCGTCCCTTCGTCCTGGTATGCATTGATGTTGAAATGAGTGCCCAGCACTTCCACCTTGCTGTCCGTGTTGTCTATGTTGACAATAAACGGATGCCCCGGACTTTTGGCGACTTCGAAATATACTTCTCCGGAGATGCTGACCGTCCTGTCGCCATCGGTGAACCGGGCGGGATAGGTGATGGATGATGCGGCATTCAGCCACACGCTGGTGCCGTCGGATAAGGCCAGCTGGTATTGGCCGCCCCTTGGTGTTCGCACGGAGTTTTTGGGAATGATATCATGGGCGTCGCCAGTTTGTGCAGGCAGATAGTCTATCTTCCCATTGCCTTCCTTAACGATCTTCATACCACCTTGTAGCACCGTTGAGCCATTGGCAAGGCTGTCGAGCGGTACGACGGATCTGTCTCCAAGAACAAGGATTGCCTTATTCCTGCCAGGCGGGATATCCTGTATGACAGGGGCCTGCGCTATCACGGGTGCTGCCGTCTCCCGGATGGGCTTTTTGACCGTATAGCGATAGACGGCGATGCCGGCCAATAGGATGATCGCTGCTGCTGCATAGCGTGTCCAGCCCATCTTTCTTACAGGTGTGTTTGATACCGGTATATTACCCGCCTGCAGGATGTTGTTGTACAACCGGCCGGCTTGTTGTTCGTTGGACCAGCCGAGCCACGCTTCTTCGAGGAGATCCATATCGATGCGACCCGCATAACGGGTGCGGAAGTCTTCGTTCTCCAGGAACCGGAAGAATTGTGGCAGTTCGTCGGGCGTCAGGCGCTCGGCGATGAACCGGTCGATAAGGGCATCAAAAGATGTAGCGTCAGGCATATACTATACAAGTCGCGCGAATGGGAAGAATGTATTAGTGGGAGTAGAAAAAAAATTACAGACAGGCAAGAAAAGAAAGACAAACAATGAAGTAGCTATCGTCAATGTGGGTTTGCACAAACCGGCGGAGGGATTCCATTGCCTTGAACAGGTGAACGCGTACGGTGTTGGGTGAGATGCCCATGCGCTCGCCGATGAGCTTATAGCTGAGGCCTTCGTCGCATTGCAGGGTGAAAGCTGTCCGCTGCTGGGCGCTCAGCTGTTCGATGCCCCGGCGTATGAGCTGCAGCTGTTCCTTGCGGACCATGTCCTGTTCAGGATGGGCAGGCAGAAGGCCAAACCGTTGCTGCAGGAAATGAAGATAGTTTTCCTGCGTGCCTTGTTTGCGCAGGATGGAGATGATGGTATTGCGTGTCAGCGTGTAAAACCAGGCGGCGAAGGATTGTATCCCGTCCAGTTCATCCCTGCATTCCCATAGTTTGAGGAAAACAGTCTGGACAAGGTCTTCAGCCAGTTCCGGCTGTTTAAGATGGAGCAGAGCTACTGAATATACTTTTTCGGCATAATGGTCGTATAGTTTCCGGAATGCCTTTTCCTCACTTGCGGACAATGCCCGGAGGATCACCTTTTCATTATGGAGCGACGAGAACGCCAAGGGTTTGGTTGTACTCTAAGTTATTAAATTATTATTATAAACAAAAAGTGTGGAAAGAAAAATCATCTTTTGTCGAGGCCCGCGATCTCCATTTTATAAGCGGCCGGGAGGAGCAATGCCTTTATGAGCCTGTCGAATTTAAGCCATCGCGAGATCCTGTATAGCCATACAACGGCGTAAAACAAAGGCAGCCGTGGTAATGAGAGCAATTGACGAACCCTTTTAGGGACCAGCAGGGACTGTACCTGCCGGAGGAGATAATATCGGATTGGACCCAGGTGCCGCCTGTACTGCCGGTAAAGATCATACGTGTATGTGCTCCGGACCAGATTGGTCTGCAGATAGACCGCCCTCATACCCCGCCAATGCAGATAGTCGTTGGGGAGACCTTCTAGTCCCATTCGCGCCCCCACCCGGTGGAATACATCAAATACTTCCATTTTTTCCGCCTCCGCCAGCGTATGGCCCAGTAGCTCCGCGCTTCGGATGGAATAATCGATCAGCATGAATAATACATCCAGGTGGGCCGTATCGGGTATCCTGTCCTTGCGGCTTGCTTCCACTGCTTTATGAATAGCCGTGATCTTGTCGATGGCTGCCAGCGCGCTATCGTATTCCGCAAAAACGATCTGTTGAGCATATTGCACCGTGGAGAACAACCTGCCAAGGGGATCCGATGGCAGGCGGCCTGTGAAGTACAGCCAGTCTACCGCCCTGTTCAATGGGAATTCCGCGGCGGAGCCGGCGAAGATCAGGAGCACCATGTCTGCATTACCCCAGATCTTTCTTACGATGGAGTCGCTATGTACAAAAAGTGGGTTCATGCTGCGGGCGATCTTTGTTTGTACCGGCTGACCATGCCTTCCAGTAGAATAACAAATAGTATTCCCAGCGTATAGGACAGGATATCATTCCAGGTGAAATAACTCCCCATCAGGATACGGAGCACTCTCGATCTGACGCCAAGTATGTCAGCCAGCCTGAAATACTGGGTGATCTCCACCAGGTAGGATATCAGCAGGACGATGAGCGAGGTCCGGAGAACGGATAGGTTCAGGAAACTTCTCATCAGGCAGTACAGCAGGATGACTACCAGGAAATCACCGCCGTAGGGGCGGATAAGGCTGTCGTTGAGATAGGCTGCTATGAGGATCTCAATGATCAAAAGCAGTACGCTGAGCAACAAATATCCTTTATGAAGCCGATACATGTTCTATAGTTAAAAGCACTTTGAAATACAAAGTAAAATAAAAATTTTCATTTTTCCAAGCCTTGTTTGCGGTGGGGGGGGGGCAACGACTTTTTTGTTATGTTCGTATGGTGATACGGCTAACCACTATGAACATATGAAACATTACCTGCCTGTGACCCTTCACGTCCTGATAGCCCTTTGCCTGTGTTTTACCGGGCGGGGACAGGATACCATTCCTTCCGGCACTATTTTATTCCATTCGGGACAATACCGTATCCGTCCATCCGACATGCGGGAATTAAGGCGGTTTACCGCTGCTGCGCGTATCGACAGCCCTTTGTTTGTGCTTGTCGAAGGACATTCCGACAGCGTGGGGAACTATACCCGGAACAAGCTGTTGTCATTGAAGCGGGCCATGGCGGTAAAAGAATGGCTGGTGAAGCAAGGTCTGGGAGATATCATTGTGCGGGCCTGGGGACCGGACAGGCCGGTGGCGGATAACAGGACCCGGGAGGGCAGAAGGAGGAACAGACGTGTCGATATATATTTCTCCAGGCCGCAGCTCGTTGTGCCCATCACGCCAGACCGGGAGGCGCTGCCTGATATCGCTGAGCTGTATCAGCAAATTGGAACGCCCCTTCAGCGTTTTTGCATCAACCCATACCGGGACACGGTCATACGATGCAGCCAGGGCACGGTGATCTATATCAAGGCAGGCTCGTTTGTTCCTTCTGTCGGCTGTGATGGTGGATGTGTCTCTTTTCAGGTGCGGGAGGAGTTTCTACCGTCGGACATGGTCATGGATGATCTCTCCACCACATCCGACGGTCGTGTCCTCGAGACGCAGGGGATGATCTATACAGAAGCTGTCGACTGCCAGGGAAAGAAGCTCGATCTGCAAAAAGGCAGGGACCTGGTGGTGCTCATACCGACAGATACTGTCAATGCCGGCGCCAAGGTATTTAAGGGGAACAGAGAGGACGACAGCATTATGAACTGGACCATGGAAGACAGCCCGATGCTGTCAAGCTTTTCCTTGCCGGATATCGTTCGATGCGGGGGCAGTCTGTCTGATGCGACCAATAAAGCCACCTGTCATCCCTGCCACTTTTTCTTTTGCCGGATCGGTCGGGTGGTAAAGGTCATTGGCGGTGTTTTCAGCAAGCAGCAAAGAGCGCAGAACCTGGCGTTCCGGCAGTGCCAGGAAGAGCTGAAAAATCCCAGTCCCGCGCAAGACCCGAAGTGCACCGAACTGGAGCGGCTTCTACGAAAATATGGAGTCAGTAATACGGATAGCCTGATCAAGGCCATCAGCCAGCCGCTGCTGGATCATTTTAAGGTCAGCACCATGAAGCAGCTGCTGGATACGCTGGAAAAGGCCGGGAACACCGTGGAACTGAATGCTATGGGCAGGAGAGTGCCGCTTGCTAATTTTAAATACTATGTATTCAATACTCCGCAAACGGGGTGGAGCAATATAGATTTCCTTACGGCCATACCATATTCCAGCGCGGTGACGGTAAAATTGAATGTACCTGCACAGAAGAATATCAGCTGCAAGCTCGTATGCAGGGAGAGACGCACCATCATTCCTGCTGTAAGGGTAGGGGGCAAGCTCGAGATCCGGGGTGCTCCCAATGGCGAGAAGGCGGTGATCGTGGGTATTCGATATGAAAATGGCCAGCCTTTGCTCGCCCTGAAAGAGATCATTGTCAATGAAGTCAGCTTTGACCTGGACTGGAAGAGCGTAAGCGTGGAGGAATTAAAAGAAGCGCTTAAAAAGCTGGATCAATAGCGCTAAAGCAGACAGCCGCTGTATCGACACCGGACAGCTATCGTCCGACCGCAGTGTGTAATACTTTGACAGTCAAGGCGTAGAGAAATTGGTATCTTATTAGTTGTGATAGGGAAAACATCCCTGATGATCATCCATTATGTAAAGATAGCCTGGCGGAACCTATGGAAGAACAAGACCACCGCCGCGATCAATATCGGAGGACTTGCCATTGGGATAGCCAGCTCCATTTTATTGCTCAGCTATGTATCCTTTGAGCTAGGCTATGATGGGTTTAATACTTCGAAACGATCTATTTACAGGGTCAACCTGGATTTTTGGGAAAACAACCAGCTGACCGTTCACAGTGCGGAGAATTATGCCGCGGTGGGTCCTGCTTTGAAAAAGGATTTCCCCGAGATACTGGATCAGGCCCGGCTGTACAATATGGGATATAAGAACAACTGTGTGTTCAGCTATAACAATATCGATTTCAAAGAGACAAAGTTCTTCTATGCCGACGCGTCCTTTCTAAGGATGTTTTCCTTTCCCTTTTTACAGGGCGATCACCGATCGGCTCTGGCGCAACCTTATACCGCGGTGATCTCTGAGTCCATCGCACGAAAGCTATTTGGTGAAAAGGGCGTTCAGGATGCCATGGGAAGGTCCATCCAAATGACAGATGATGACCGCAATAACGAGCTGTGTAGGATCACCGGCGTTTTCAAAGATATCCCGGAGAACTCACATCTGAAGTTCAATGTACTCATTTCTTATGCGACTTTGTATAAGCGGAGCTTCGAGCGATTTGAATACAACTGGCAGAAAAAAGACTTTTATACTTATGTGCAGCTGCGACCCGGTGTCGACCCCGGATCATTGGAGGCCAAGCTTCCGTTGTTCATCCAAAAGCATATACCCAGCCAGGCTGCCCTTCACCAGGAAAACAGATTATCTTTACAGCCGCTGGAAAAGATACATCTAAGCTCCGGCAGACAGGACGAGCCGGAAGCTACCGTGCACGAAAAGGCCATCGGCTTTTTGATGGTCATCGCATTTTTTATCATAACGATAGCCTGGGTCAATTATATCAATCTGGCTACTGTCAGCGCGGTGAACCGTGCAAAGGAGATCGGTATACGAAAAGTGCTTGGGTCGGACCGGGCCCGGCTGATCCGGCAATTCCTTATTGAATCCTTCAGCCTTAATATTATAAGCTTTTTTCTTGCGCTGATACTTGTTTATGCCGTACGCCCTTTCCTGTATGACCTCTTGTCTATTCATTTGCCTTTGTCTATTCTGCTGACCAATACTTATGGACTTCTTTTTTTGTTCTTTTTGATAGCCGGCAGTTTTTTTTCCGGATTGTATCCTGCTTTTTTTCTCTCTTCCTTCAAACCCGTATCTATTTTGAAGGGCAAATTTGGCGCCTCCGGGAAAGGGTTGGCTTTAAGAAAGTCGCTGGTCGTCTTTCAATTTTCCCTTTCCATCCTTTTGATCATCGGCACTTTTATTGTTTATCAGCAGGTGCATTATATGCTCCATCAAAATATAGGGATAAAGGTGAACCAGTTGCTGGTGCTGGACCGGCCGGGACGTTGGGACACGGCACGCAGGACACATAATCTGCTGGTACAACGATTCAAAGAGGCGATCAAAACGGACCCGGGCGTTGAGGCGGTGGCCATGTCGGATGAAAAGCCCGGTAAAGAGATCAGATGGCCTAATAATTATATACAAAAGAATGCCACTTCTACAACGGCTGTTCCTATCAATACGACCCTCATCAACGAGGAATATATACCCGCCTTGGGATTTCATCTGCTGGCGGGCCGGAACTTCTCGACAGCGTTCAAGACGGATGGCAGGGGAGTGATATTGTCGGAATCTGCTGTCAGACTCCTCGGCTTCCCGGACGCAGGGACCGCCGTGGGAAAGGAATTGCATTCAGACGATGGGGACTATACTATAGTAGGGGTCGTCAATGACTTTCATCAATTATCCCTTCAGCAGCAACAGACGCCGTCCGCCTTTCAATTCGGATGGGATATGCGGGAGTTTGAATATTACCTGGTGAAATTAAAGACTGCCCGGATGGATCAGACTATCTCCCGTATTCAAACAGCCTGGTCAAATAATTTTAAGGACAACCCTTTTGAGTTCTCTTTTCTCGACGAGACATTCAACCGGCAATACAGGAGCGAGATACAGTTTGGGGTCATCTTCGGCATATTTTCTTTTCTCGCTATCTTTATTGCCTGTACCGGATTGCTGGCCCTGATCGCGTTTATGGTCAGCCAGCGTACCAAGGAAATAGGTGTACGGAAGGTATTGGGGGCCAGTGCACAGGATATTGTCCTTTTGCTTACAAAAGATTTTATCCTGCTGATAGCAATGGCCAACTTTATTGCATGGCCCCTCGGATGGTGGTTGATGAATAACTGGCTGAAGGATTTTGCCTACCGTATCCATATTCATTGGCTGGTATTTGTGCTGTCAGGAGGCATTGCCCTGGCGATTGCATTAGTGACAATAGGCTATCAGGCTGTCAGGGCGGCCTTGTCGAATCCGGTGCGTAGCTTGCGGACAGAATAATATGTACCTCTCTTTCTCCGGAACAGGAGAAAAAACGGAGTGTAATCGCCAAGCACTGTGCAGGTGGTGTAATTCTCGGATTTGAACAGATCTATGTCGACAGCGGCCAAAGGAAGAGAAATACTCCCGAGGTTAAGGCCATTACGAATGATAAGCCCATATTATTACCAACACCCTGGAATCACCTCGAAGCTGGTATCTTGTTTGGTCTAAAGCTCCCTCTTCTGATCTTCAAAGAAGATGGGATCGAAGGTGGTGTCTTTGATTATGGGATCACTGATGCGTTCATCCATCACATGCCGGAACCCAAGCCGGATCGGAACAAGCTGGACGAACTGAAACAGGTGTTCTTAAAATGGTTTGCCCAGGTCAGCGCAAAATACCATGACTATTGATCTCAACTTAGTTTTTCCTTGAAGAAATCGATGGTCCGCTGCCAGGCCAGCTCTGCAGCCGCCTTGTCATAACGGGGTGTCGTGTCGTTGTGGAATCCGTGGTTTACACCGGGATAGATATAGGCGGTATATTCTTTTTTATTTTCTTTCAAGGCCCCCTCATACGCCGGCCATCCTTCGTTGACATGGGTATCCAGCCCTGCATAATGTAAGAGCAGCGGCGCTTTTATCTGTGGGACCTGCTCTTTTGAAGGCTGCGTTCCGTAGAATGGTACGGCAGCCGCGAGGTCAGGGATGCGGACGGCCATCATATTGGCGATCCAGCCTCCGAAACAAAAACCTACCACGCCAACTTTGCCGTTGCAGCCGGGATATGCTTTCAGGTAGCCAAAGGCGGCTATGAAATCTTCCAGTATTTCATTCCTGTCTCTTTTGCTCTGCATTTCACGTCCTTTATCATCGTTGCCCGGATAGCCGCCCAGGGGAGTCAATGCGTCGGGGGCAATGGAAATAAAGCCGGCCAGCGCTGCTCTTCTACCCACGTCCTCGATATAGGGGTTCAATCCGCGGTTCTCGTGGACCACTACGATGCCACCCAGCTTTTTTTTAGCATCGACAGGCTGGGAGAGCAGTGCCTTGATGGTTCCACCCCCTTTATCAGATTTGTAATTGACATATTCGGACTTCAGGCGGGGATCGTCAGCTGCCACGTGGAGGGCATTCTTATAATCGGGCATCAGGAAGCTCAACAGGGTAGGGACGGTGAGGCTACCTACGGCATAGATGGAGAGCTTTTCCATAAAGTCGCGACGGTTGAGCCTGTTGTGGGCGTAGTCGTCGTACAGGTCGAATACTTCCTGTTTGACATCTTCTTTATTTATTTTCATATAGAAGGTTATTTTATACTAATTTATACAATACGGGAGAGATAGCTTCTTAAATTCGTAAATTTGAAAAAATGCCCTCCCCAAAGCGATTCTTGTTTACGGTGTTGCCTACCAATGACTTGGGGTTACTTACCCGGTCGTTACCCATTGCCAAAGAGCTTGCAAATCGCGGGCATTCCATACTATTCTCGCATCCAGCCAAAGCGCCGGGAATGGTCATTGCGGAAGCTGGCTTTGCCAATGTGCCACCTGTACACCCATTGTATGGCCTCGCCTCCGGAAAATTTCCAATGCGTTCCATTTGTTCCCGGATTGGCAATGGCGGAACGTTGCGACCTGATGATCCATCATGGAGGCCGGCGACTGCGTTTTGCCTCGTCCGGGAGGGATTGAAAGCAAATATTTTGATCCTGAAGAGGTCCTGCAAAAGACAAAAATGCTTCTCGATGAACCCAGATACAAGGAAAATGCTGTATTTTATGGCGATAAACTGGCCTCCTATGGAGGAGTCACAAAGGCTGTTGGTCTAATAGAAGAGTTTATAAGGTAGACAATAACGAATATGTCAATAACAAAAGAAACTGAACTGATCGGGATGAAAAAGGCAAGCGAAGCCGTTGCCTGCACCTTAAAAGAAATGAGAAACTATGCTCAACCCGGCATGACAACAAAACAATTAGACAACTATGGAGCAAAAATCCTTTCGGAATTCGGGGCAAGATCTGCACCATACCTGGCATATGGTTTTCCGGGTTGGACCTGTATAAGCGTAAACAATGAATTTTGTCACGGTATTCCGTCCGACACCAAAATACTGAAAGAAGGCGATCTGGTTAATATAGATGTTTCAGCCGAACTTGACGGTTTCTGGTCGGATAATGGCGACTCATTTGTGCTTGGAAAAGACATTAACCAGCACCAAAAACTCATAGACGCTTCAAAACAGATATTGCAAAAAGCAATCTATAACATAAAAGGCGGTGTTCGCATTTCAGACATAGGGTATTTAATTGAGACGGAGGCTAAGAAACATGGTTATAAAGTAATTAAAAACTTAACAGGGCATGGAATAGGAAGAGGCCTTCACGAAGAACCAAGAGAAATAGCAAACTATAGGGATCGGCTTAATCTGACGAGATTTAAGAAGAACGCTGTCGTCGCCATTGAAACATTTATTTCAACAACATCAACTTATGCCGAAACCCTAAATGACGGTTGGACATTGGTTGGAAATAAAGGCGGATTTATGGCGCAACACGAACATACTATTATAGTTACGGAGGGAAAACCTATCATATTGACAGAAATGAATGGTGTTTGGAATTGACGGGAGTGTAAATTAAAATGTGTCAAATAGATTCAGCTTTCCAAAAGTTTACCCCTATATCCAGTAGATCGTGCTTGTTCCTCAAGCGTCTTGGGTCTGACGAACCCATAATTTATATTCCAACACAAAATCGACTACCCACGTTAAATAGTATTTTAATATATGCTTCCTAGGCGACCTCCTTGATTCAATATTCTTAGGTTAATCATGAAAAGAAAGGTATTATTTAGGACCCTTTTATATGTGGTGCTGGAGGCGTTACTGGCTATCGGGGTTATTTATTATTCCGGGTACTACCTAAGCGATGTTCTTAAGGATCCCCGGATCTGGATATTCCCGATCCTGGCTACCGCCCTTTCGCTATTCCTCGGCTGGTTCTTCCACATGGTCATTCAATATTCCAAGAAGATAAGATCATTTTACCTAACGGGCCTTAACGTTGGCTTCAGCATTTATTTTATGCTATGTGTCTATTTCTATAATAGCGCCTGGCAGTTTAATCAGCGGTATGGTTTTAGTCCCGCGAGCCAGTTGTTATTAAAAGATATAGAGGATATTGATGAGTCGGGGAGATCCTTTGTAGGAACCGGATTTCAGCTATTACAATCGGAATTCCGGTATCCCCGCCGCCTTCGGCTTCGCTCTTATTATTTCCAGGAACGGGATACATTGATCGATCGGCGCCCTGACACGATTCGTATAATTTACTATACATACTTGGTGGGAATGAATCCCAGAAAATGGTACTCGAAGGTCTCCGTACTCCAAGATAAGGCAACTATGCTTGTTTTCAACAGCGAATGCGAGACAAGTTCGGAATATGCTGAAATCAAGAAAGCTATGGCGAAGGACAGGAAAGAAAGTATGGAGAAGCTAAAAGAGCTTATTAGAGAACTACCCCAAGACTCGACATCTGCAATATTGAAGAAGGCAGTCAGGGATGACAGTATAAACCGAAAGGAAAATGTAAACTGAATTTATTTAAAATAGATTTATGGCGCTTAGCAGCTATTACCAGCGATGTAAAACCTCAGTCTAAGACTTGAATGGATTCGAACCTTTCGGCCTTGGACGTCAAGATGTTAATAAAAGAGGCGCTGAAGATCAAGAAAAGTTCGAACCAAAAAACCCGCTCTGGGAGCGGATTTATTAGACGTGTTTCTTCCTTCTAAAAAAAGAATCTATCTTTGCAATTGTAGCATTTGGTTGTAATTCGCTGTAATGAAGCCAATAAAAGATAGTATTTATGAATAGCCTAAGCATATATACAAAATTAGAAACACTGCCAACTGATCTGAAGCAGGAGGTCTCCGATTTTATCGACTTCTTGCTGCAGAAGTCATCTTCAAAGAAAAATAAGATCGTCCCTAAGTTTGGCAGCGCTAAAGGCAAGATTAAAATGTCTCCTGATTTTGACGAACCTCTCGAAGATTTTAAAGAGTATATGTAATGGAGTATTTACTGGATACTCATACATTTCTTTGGTTCATTAATGGCGACGAACAACTTTCCTTAAAAGCCAGTACACCATCGCCGATGCCGATGCCGTGAAATATGTTAGTATAGCTTCGTTTTGGGAAATAGCCATAAAGGTTCTTCGATAAATACGCTCAATTAAAGTTGCTGTGGTAGCAATAAACTTTCCTGGATTCGAACTTATATTAAATTGCCACTGAAGGTGTCAGCTCAAACCCTATTTTAGGATAAAATACGAAACCCGCTCTGGTAGCGGGTTTCAAGATTGGTCGGGACGACTGGATTACCTCCGGTGACCCATTTGCCCTCCTTCTTACCCAAGAAGCCACGTTCCGACTCCGTCGGAACGGTTTTGCCTCCCCGTCCGCTTAGGAGAATAAATTCTCCACGCTCCCGGAATCGAGTAGGAGGTGAGAGATTATTTCTCTCACCGTCCTCTCACACCACCGGGCATACGGGTCCGTACACGGCGGTTTGTTAGAATAGTTTCCCCTGGTATCCCGTTTTCCAGTGGTAGTAGTTA